>Ga0310695_10000111_pt1 | contig 207370 bp, 189 predicted proteins | sample RumenRJG_04DNA_FD_203882 | JGI IMG/M metagenome (GOLD analysis project Ga0310695, IMG submission 203882) | Bovine rumen microbial communities from Lethbridge, Alberta, Canada - RJG_04 (v2) (version 2) | ecosystem: Host-associated > Mammals > Digestive system > Stomach > Rumen | place: Canada... | reverse complement strand
CACCATATTATTATAATCCTTGTAGCCCAGCAGGACCGACTGCTCCAATGCCGCAAGCGCCTGTTTCTTTTGCCCCGTCAGCGCATAGCAGCACGCCTGGTCGTAGTACAGCAGTCCCTTCTGCTCCATGATGGCTGCCTCGGGGATGGGCGACACCTTGAAAATCGTGGTGGTGTCGAGCATTGCAATGCAACTTGCCAGCGGAGCAATCGCCTCCTTGTGCTTTCCATTGTACATCAGGTCGCGATATTGCGCCTGGTACCTGCTGAACTCATTCTGGAACTCCATCATTCGCTGACTCTGAGCCTTCAGGCTCATAACACTCATAAAACCGATGGCCAATACAGCCCAAAATCTCACTTTTTTCATATCACTCAAAATTTATGTCTATTTGACGTTGCAAAAATACAATTAGTTGCGGAATGCACCAAATATATGGGATATTCTGTTTGATTCTGTGACGAACGGCTAATAATGCAGCACCCGTCATCACGACGAGTGCTGCTTTTAATACTCTAACTTAAAATTAACAATCATACATGCAAAGTATGATATTCCTTATTTCTCGAACTCTCGGAGTTCCTCCAGCCCGCACTCTATCTCCCTTAACTGCTGGGTGTGACGGCGAAGTTGCCATTTCGCAAAGACAAGACCAAGACCAAAGGTGAGTAATGAGAGCCCGAGAGGCAACAACAATCTTGTACTATACTCGTAGCCTGCTTTCGTGTTGAATCCCAACTCTAGGATATAAAAGGCTATCAACGCCAGGCATACGGCACCAATCAGCCAGACCTTCTCCTGATGGCAGACCTTCTTGTAAGTGAGCACCAAACGGCTGAGTTCGCTGCTCTTGCCGTTCAGATCAAATTTCGACAGCAGGGAGAGTTTCCATACCAGAGGTATCATCCCTATGACCATCACGCCCTCGACGATGGCGAACGAGGTGGCCTGGATGGGTGTGTTCAGATAGACATAGGGGAATACCACGCAGATGATGAGCATATTCACCACGAAGTTGTAGATGTTCTGACCCAGGATGCTGTCGTATGCCGACTTAGTCTTCTGCTGAATCACTTCCTTTACCACGCGAAGGTTCACTATTTCCGTTGCTGCCAGACGCTCATCGAGCTTGTTCCAACTGGCTTTCAATGCTTCAAGTTCCATATCAATACATATTTAACGGTTCGACATTTTCTTTAGTTTCTCTTTGGTGCGGTTCAGTTTCACGGCGACGTTAGTCTTAGTGATGCCGAGGATGTTGGCGATTTCCTCATAGCCCCGTTCTTCCAGCCAGAGGAGAATCAGCGCGCGTTCCAATTTCCCCAGTTGGCTGATGAGTCGGTAGAGTTCCCTGAGTTGTCCTGCCGTCTCGTTGTCTTCTGCTGCCATGCTTGCCACATTAGCCGTCATCGGTACAATCTGCGGGCGGGCATTGGAGCGTCGGAGGAACGTGATACAGGTGTTCATGGCGATGCGGTAGACCCATGTGTTGAGTGTGCTATCTCCCCGATAGCGGGGGAAACTCTTCCACAGGTTGAGCACCGTCTCCTGATACAGGTCGTTCAGGTCGTCCTGGTCGTTGGCATAGATGTAGCACACCTTGTAGATGGTACGTTTCTGCGCCTCGATCATCGTCAGGAATTCTTTCTCTAATTCTTTCGTCTCCATTGTTCAACTGAATCCTTTTGACCTATTAGTCGCAGAAAAGGCGAAATAATTACATCCAAACGGAACTATTTTACATTCTTGCCTTCTGTTTCTCTCCGGCACCAGAGCCGCGATATTTCGAGCGGGCCTCGTTGAACTTCCAGGTAAGGTCAAGCACAAAGGTGCGACGGGCTGGATTGTGCGTAGTCAGTTCTCGATAACCGAAGACGATGGCATCGGTCTTGTTGGTGTGGAAGATATCGCTGCAACGCAAGTCGAAAGTGAGTGTACCCATACGCTTTAAGTTGAGATCACGCTGCAGGCCTACGTTGGTGAAAAGGCGAGTGCTGGTCATGCGGAAGTTGTTGTAATCGCCCTTCGAATTCCACTGGAGTGAGGCGTTGAGCCGGAAACCGTATGGCAATTCGATGTCGTTCTGCCAACCAAGAATAAACCAAGGACGGTTCAACGTGATGGTAGAGCCATTGGCCGTAGGCGACTTGAAATCCTGCAACTGAGTGATGAAGCTCCACATAGGATGCCAGCAGCCGATGGTAGGCCGTGCTGATAACTGGATGCTGAACTTGTTGTAATCCTCCCAGCTGTTGATGGGACGCACAAGGCTGACAAGGGGATCTTCTGAACCAGGGAAAGGCTCTGTCGACATAGTGAGGGCATCCTTCACGCGGCCATAGTTCAGCATCAGGTTCGCCCATTTATAGGCAGCATTGAGCACCAGGCTATGGGTATAAGTCGGCAACAGATATGGGTTACCGCTCTGGTAAGTATAGCGGTTGACGTAAACCGTCGAACTGGTCAGATTGGCATAGTTAGGACGCTCGATGTCACGACGGTAGGAGAGGGAGAGTTGTGCCTTGCCTACAGGGGCAGAGATGACCGCCGTAGGGAACCAGTCGCCATAGTCGCGGCAGACTTCATCCTCCTTCTTACCGAAGTTGAAGTAGTCGTTCGTCAGGTGTTCGTAACGCAGACCTACCTGAGCGAAAACCTTACCGATCTGACGGCCGTACTCAACGAAACCTGATGCCGACTTCTCGTTGATCTCCGAGTCGGTGGTCTTTACTGGAACATAGTCGGAAGCCAGGAATGTGTAGGCATCCGTGCGGTGGTTGTAGCTGTACTCGCCACCAACTGAGAGATTACCCTTCAGTACAGGATAGCTGAAGATGAGCTTTGAGGCCCAGAAGTTGTTGCCGCTGAGGGTGTTGCTCTCGATGGTACGAGGAGCTGTAGTGTCTCCAGATGCAGGGGCTGTCTGCTCCGTGGTACTACCAGGCGTCTTGGTGTCGTCAAAGAGTCCGTCGATATTGAGGTCGATACCCAGATTGCCCACCTTGCCGTTATAGTAGGCATTGAAGATGTGTTTGCTGAAACTCTCATCCTGCCAAATGCGACTTTCTGAATGCTCCGTGTATTTGCCGTTCACGTAGTTGTCGGTAAAGAACATACTGTTGAAGTCGCTGCTGGGGTGGCGGTCGTATTTATAAAAGGCACCGAAGCTGTGGTTCTCATCGACCATATAGTTTAGCTGCAATTGCGGTGAATAACCCTTCCAGATGCTCTTCGATTCCTGCGAGTTGTTGCTCTGGATGTAATCCGGGCCTACAAAGTAGGTGAGCTCATGCTCCTGCAACGATTTTGCATGACCGTAGCGCCCTGCCCACAGCGAGGCGGTAATGTCGAGACCGCCTGTGCGGTAGTTCACATCCAGGTTGTTCGTCAGCGTGTGACCATACTGGTATATGCCACTGAAATAGTCCTGAAACGAGAAACCTTCGCCCTGTGCCTTCTTTAGCGTGATGCGAACTACGGCTTTGGTCGATGCCTTATAGCGGGCACCAGGGTTCTGAACTACATCTACATGCTGGATTTGGTCAGAACGCAGGCGAGAGAGTTCATTCAGATCCTGTACCTTACGACCATTGATATATACCTCAGCATCGCCGCGTCCCAGCACCGTCACACTACCGCCGCGTTCAGTCTCAATCGATGGTATCTTTCCTAAGGCATCGCTTACGGTTCCGGCTTTCTCCAAGATGGTTCCAGCCACAGTGGTACGCATGGCATCACCTTTGGCATGTGTCTTGGGCAGCTGACCTTTTACTACAACTTCGCTGAGCAGTTGCGTGTCCTCCTTCATCTGGATAGTCAAGTTCTGGCCTGCATTGATATATAAGGTCTGGTAGCCTACGCTGGTCAACTTGAACAGACCTTCATTGATTTCCGTCACAATCTTGAACACGCCGTCCATGTCCGTCATCGCACCTTGCACGAAGGCTGAGTCAGGCAACGAAAGCAGTACCACATTCACATAAGGCATTGGCTCGCCCTTCTCGTCAATCACTCGTCCGCCCCAGTCCTGTGTCTTGGCGGCCATTGTTATCGTGATCATCATTGCAGCCATCAGAGCTGTCATCCTGAAAACAATTTTATTCATATACCTAAATACTTATCTTATTTGTTCATTTGACGTCGCATGATTAAAAAAAGTTGCAACGTTTCATCAGTTTTTGATATCCACACCACCGAGGAAATTGCTGGCGATGATGTGAAGGGTAGGGACCTTCGGGGCGGTAGTGTGGACAGCATGATTGCCGACGCCACCGATGAAACTTTGACTTTTTACCTCCACATTGACCGTTGTGGGCACAATGAGTTCGATACCGCCGCAGAACGTGTGGATGTCGATTTCCTCGTCCTCGGTAATCACGGCCTCACGCAGGTCCATACGGATGCCGCCGCAGAAAGCATCGAGACGGGCACCGTGAAATGTCTCGCCACGATACACGTACTCGTCACCACCATAGTGAACAGAGCAGCAGATGCGCTTGCCGTCCTCACCGATAGGCAACGGGCGCTGGAGCCATTGATCGGGATCGCAACGGTAGCTGTCGATGATGAGGCTCGCGCCTACATATATCAACAGGAAGATGGTGAAATAAGTTGTCCAGGGTTGCTCACTTACCCGTGCAAACCAACTCCAGTGGATGATGCCCCAGATGGTTGCTAGTTTCAACAGACTGGCTACAATGAAAATAATTCCGATAATCGTTCTTGGTTTCATAATCATATTTTTTTATTGTTAGTTGCAAAATTGCACTGCAAAGGTACGGCATACTGCTAATCTTTCCAAATATCTGGGATATTCTGCATGGTTTTGTGATGAATGGTGTGACAAATGGTAGAAAAGTGACGAATGGCATAAAAAAATGATAATTGATAATTGAAAATTGAAAATAATTCGTACCTTTGCCAACCGTATGAAACAAGGACGAAAAGAAACGATAACAACGAGAATTATCAGCACCACGTTTATTGTGGTGGCACTAGCCGTGTTCAAGCCCTTCGGATTGGATGCGTGGCAGTGGCAGGCCTACATACATTTGGTAGCTTTGGGAGTGATAGGCGTTTTCATATGCATGATCACCGACATCATCTTAAAATATATTATCAAGATGCCGAGGTCGTTCAAGAAGGGCGCCGAATATATCATCCGCCGCAACCTCTGGTTCCAATTTATCAATACGCCGCTTGTGGCACTGGGCATCTGTCTCTATCGCCACTTCGTGCTGAGCGATCGCGTGGAAAGGCTACGGGTAGGCGCGTCAGCGGGAATGGGCAATCAGTTCTCTCTTGTCAATTTCCTCGAAACTCTCGTCATTATTGCTTTCTGCTCTTTCGCCATCGGACTCTACTGGCGCTTTAAATTCCGCAGCAAGTATCTGGCGATGGAACTGGAAGAGACGCGACAACTAAACGAGGAGTTGAAGCAGATGCAATTGGAGAAACCGAGTGAGAGTCCTCTCCTGCAGGCACCAGAATCTTCCGTCTGTCAAAGCCAAGAACTCACCCTCGCTGGCACGACCAACGAATCTTTAACGCTCCAAGTTCCCCACCTATTATTTATTGAGGCTGTTGGCAACTACGTCAAGGTGAACCATCTGTGCGGCAATCAGGTGCATACCGATATGCTGCGTGCCACCATGAAACAGATGGAGGAAACGTTGCAAGGCTATCCGATGATTGTACGCTGCCATCGCGCCTTTCTGGTCAATCTTGGTCAGGTAGAGCAAATCATCTCACATTCTGGCTCCACCCAGCTGCTCATCAAGCACTGCCACGAATCACTCCCCGTTTCGCGAAGCAATATGGCACAAGTCAAGGCTGCGATTAAGCGAGAGGAAAGTTAAGCTCGCTCAGGCTTTTCCGAGCGTGAGCAGGCTCGAACGATAGTTCAAGGCTGCGATTAAGCGAGAGGAAAGTTAAGCTCGCTCAGGCTTTTCCGAGCGTGAGCAGGCTCGAACGATAGTTCAGGGCTGCGATTAAGCGAGAGGAAAGTTAAGCTCGCTCAGGCTTTTCCGAGCGATTTCGGATGAAATATGGAGAAGAATATGTAAATTTGTGCCATAATTTAACAAAAGTATTAGGAATTTGACATCAAAACTAACGTAGCAAACGATTATGAAGAAGTTATTAACTTGCTTGCTGGCCACTCTGGGACTGACGACAGCCTGTGGCCAGACAAATTACGAAACCGACGTGTTCAAGACCAAGAGCGGGAAGGAAGTGATGTTCCATGCCCTCGTTCATGCCAGCATCCGCATCCAGTATGACGGAAAGGAGATTCAGATTGATCCCGTGACGAAGTTGGGCAATAAGGTGATAGACTATGCCGCCATGCCAAAGGCCGACTATCTGCTTGTAACCCACGAGCACGGCGACCACTTCAACCAGGAGGCCATCAAGACGCTGACAGGCGCCAAGACGCGATTCATTACCAATAAGCGCTGTGCTGACATGTACGGCTCTGGCGAAGTGATGGTGAACGGCGACAAGATAAAGATAGCCGATGACCTTACGGTAGAGGCGGTTCCTGCCTACAATACGTCGGAGGGACGCACACAGTTCCACCCCAAAGGTCGTGACAACGGCTATATCCTGACCATCGACGGACTGCGAATCTACATTGCAGGCGACACGGAGGATATTCCTGAGATGTCGGCCATCAAGGACATCGACATTGCCTTCCTGCCTTGCAACCAGCCATACACGATGACAACGGAGCAATTGGTCAGGGCTGCAAGGACGATTAAGCCCAAGGTCGTGTTCCCCTATCACTACGGCCAGACAGATGTAAGCGGCATTCCCTCACAACTGAAAGCCGACGGCATCGACGTTAAGATCAGGCACTACGAATGATAACATGACAGCAAAAGACCGGGATAGATAAACACGTTGTTCTGGCAACTGGTTACATAATCTTCTGATAAGCTAACCGCTCATCGCCAGACAGCAGATAGATAATGCCGCAATAGTTGAAGCCGTGCTTCAGGATGTTGTGCTGCATAATAATGTTGTCGCGGTGGGTATCTATGCGGATATTCGTATCATGTAAGAAGCAAAAATCCATGATGCTGCTAAAGATGCCGTGAGCATCTGGATAGCTGGCAATGCGATGGACTACATGATACGGCTGAACATCATCTATCCATTCGCCATCATAGATTTTGGCGTAAGTAGGTTCTGGGGATGGTAGAAAGGCAAAGTAGCCGACAATCTTACAGTCATCCTCAATGACAAAACCGCCATGTTGTTTCATATCTGCAGCAATAACAGACTCCGACGGATAACCATCACTCCATTGGTGCATGTTGCCAGACTGCCGCATAATCTTCTTTGCAGCATCCATGACCTGCATGATCTCAGCCACATCCGCCGGCCTTGCTTCCCTAATAATCCTGCTCATACCTGATAAACACCTAAATACATCGTATCCGACGTCTGACCACTCCCATTCTTCATAAATGCATAAAGGTGTAACTCATGCCCCGACCAAGCATCGGGAACACGGGCGTCAACGACTCCTACAGTCCGTTCAACAGGCTCCGCAAAATGCCCCTCGCACAGTTCAGGACAGAACACGAACAGATAAAAAAGGTCTTTCTTGTTCTTAGCGGTAGGGTGGTGGTCATGAAACTCAACATGCACATGTCTTTCAGCATCAACCGCTGATGACGTAACCTCTACCGCATTCACCGTACCATAACTGATCTTCACACACGAATAGTCGATTCCGTCAGGACAATAGCAATCCTTGTTTAGATTCCTGAATACACTATGGGTGTTCAACTTCTCCCGAACAGCTTTCCAGTGCAAACCCTCGGCATGCCCTTCCTTCATGGCCGACGACAACTTCGAAACTGCAGCAAAAGCATGCCGATGCGCTTGTTGCGCCTCTGTGCGAGGGTTTGCCACAGACTCTGGCATACGCCTAACATAAGGACGGCCAAGCCACGAACTGTATATCTTGTCACCTAACTTACCACTGATTTCATTGTTACGAATCTTTGCCATCTTCGTCTTTTCTTAATCCTTTCTAACTCTTTGTTACCTCTTCCCTATGATAGAGTTGGTATAGACTTTGTTTAGACCTGTCATAGCCCACGCTCTCAATCTTCCACCTCTAAACTATCTTTACGTAGTAAAGATAGGTACTTTCCTCTGTCTTTTGAATTTTAACTATTTTCCCACGCAGAAGTTTTTAAAGATATTTCCAAGTACTTCGTTCGGGGTGATTTGACCGCCTGTGATTTCTGCGAGCGTATCTAAAGCTTGGCGAAGATCTTCACTGAGGAGGTCTCCGCTGAGTTGCATTTGGAGGCCATCGATGACATGCAGGATACTGTCGTGAGCACGAACCAAAGCGTCGTAGTGTCGGGCATTGGTTACGATGATATCGTTCTCCGTGAGAGTAGGGATGTCGGCGGCTTCGTAGATGGCTTGTTCGAGTTCCTCAATGCCAATGCCAAACTTTGCGCTAATAGCGACAGATGGGATATTTAACAAATTGTAACTATTGTTTTCTTCTTTGTCAACCTTGTTTTTTACAACGATAAGTTTCTTGTTTTCAGATCGTTGTACTATGTTGTTGATATCTTCATGCAAAGGTTGCTTATCTATCATCCATAGTACGATACGGGCTTTGTCAATGGCGGCATAAGTACGCTCGATACCTATCTGCTCCACCTCGTCAGTAGTTTGTCGGATACCTGCTGTATCAATAAAGCGGAAGGTGATTCCTTTGATGTCAATGGTATCTTCGATAGTGTCGCGCGTGGTGCCGTGAATGTCGCTCACGATGGCGCGATCGTCCTTCAAGAGGGCATTCAACAATGTAGATTTTCCAACGTTAGTTTTGCCAACAATGGCTACGGGAATGCCTTTCTTGAGTGCCTGTCCGGACTCGAAACTTTTGGCAAGATGAGTGACTTGATTGTCAATTTCGTTAGCAATTATCAGAAGCTCACTGCGGTCGGCAAACTCCAAATCTTCATGATCGGAGAAGTCGAGCTCAAGCTCTAAGAGTGAGGTGAGTTTCAGCAATTGTTCACGAAGTTGGGCCAGCTTTGAGGAGAAGTGACCTCGGAGTTGACTCATCGCTATCTGGTGAGTCGCCTGATTGGTTGAGGCTATCAGATCGGCTACGGCTTCGGCTTGAGAGAGATCCATCTTACCGTTCAAATAGGCACGCTGGGTAAATTCGCCAGGATTAGCTTGGCGACAACCGTTTTCAATCAGTAGCGCCAGTACTTTATTTAATATATAGCGCGAACCATGACACGAAATCTCTGCGCTGTCTTCGCCTGTGTAAGAGTGGGGGGCTCGGAATACGCTTACTAATACTTCGTCGATGAAATTCGCCTCCACCCCTGGCCCCTCCTCCCCAGAGGAGGGGAGTTTTGGGGATATAATGTGGCCATAATGGATGGTGTTGGGCTGGGTGTTCGTGAGGTTCTTGGTGAAAACACGCGAAAGAATCTCAAGCGTTTGGGGACCTGAGATTCTTATAATTCCGATTGCTCCACCAGGAGCCGTTGCTAAAGCACAGATTGTCATTAGATCATACAAAATGCCCAGATTGCATCAATCATATTCTGTCGAGAACCTTTTCGATCAGGGTATCGATGGAGTTCTTGTACTCTGTGTTCATCTTCTGGGCGTAACGGTTGGCGATGACCATACAACAGGTCATGGCGCGATGGCCAAGGAGCGAAGCGAGACCAGCTACAGCTGAAGATTCCATCTCGAAGTTACAGATCTTCATGCCGTCGTACTCGAAACTCTCAATCTTCTGATTCTGTTGGGGATCAGCAATGTCGGCACGGAGGACGCGACCCTGAGGACCATAGAAACCACCACACGAAATGGTATAGCCACGAACCATATCGTCGCCAGCCACCTGATTAATGAGTTCTTCATCAGCGATAGACACATAGGGCGCTCCCTTGATGGGGTCCCACTGCATGTGCTCCGTGAAAGCCTTCTCCATAGGGATATCGCAAACCACATTACGTCCGGCATAGTAGTTCAGCAATCCGTCGAAGCCAATGCTCTTGACGGAAGCTACGAAACAACCTGTTGGGGTGAAGGGCTGCAAACCGCCACAGGTGCCGATACGTACCATCGTCAGTGTACGGTGCTCATCCTTTTCCTCACGGGTGTTATAGTCGATATTGGCGAGTGTGTCGAGCTCGTTTACCACGATGTCAATATTGTCACAGCCGATACCGTGACTCTGACAGGTGATGCGTTTGCCCTTATACATACCTGTGATAGTATGGAACTCACGGCTGCTAACCTCGCACTCTTTTGAGTCGAAGTGGGCAGCAACAGTGTCAACACGTGCAGGGTCGCCAACGAGGATAATCTTGTCGGCCAACTGCTCTGGCTTCAGATGCAGATGGAAACATGAACCATCGGCATTGATAATCAGTTCGGATTCAGGAAAATGTTTTTTACTCATAGACTTATGTTTTTTATCTTATAACCATTATTTCCATATTACGAGTCTCTTTCTCGAGCTTCTCTACTTGACGATAGCTTTCTTCAAGCTGTTTTTCGCCTTGGATAATCTCTCTACGAAGGCCCTTGCGATCGGCTTTGCTGGCCTTATGATAGTCATCGCGGGCACTTTCGAGCTCTCTGCTCAACCTTCTTTGTTGCTTGCGTGCAGCTACCAGTTGCTTGTAAATCTTCTCGGCACCTTTAGAACGGAAATCCTCAGCCTTTTTGTAGGTGAGCTCATTGTTTATAACGAGAATTTCGTCGGCACTCGCCGTTACAAGTTTTAATGAATCGCTTTCTCGCTTCATCGAAATCTCGATATCTTTCCAACGCTTATAGGCAACATCGCGTTCGTTGCTATCGCACCAGGTATCGCTGATACGCTTGATATCGGCAAAGTCGCGTATCTGTTGCTCTGTATAAATACTGGGGTCGTAAGTTTTACGGGTGTCAGAGGGTACGAAGACATAGATGCACACTTTACCTTGGGGTTGACGACGATCGCTTACGAAATAGCCTATGCTGTGAGTCTCGTCTACTGCATATAAGTAATCGTTAGCCTCAGAATTAAAAGGCATGCCAATATTCTCAGGTTTAAAGAACTTACCGCTTCTGGCATCGTATCGCGTCATGAATATATCGTAGCCACCGATGCTTTCTTCACCCTTACCAGCGAAGTATAAAGTGATACCATCGTTAAGCATGAAAGGATAGGCTGCTTCGGAGATTCCCTCGCTGATGCCTTCAAGGCGTTCGTCCTTGCTCCATTTTTTACCTAATAAATCACTCGTGATTAACTGTTGGCGCTTGTTAATATCGGGCTTGGAGTAATACAACTTGTTGCCCATTTCGTTCATGAAAGCTGTGATACTGTCTTTACGGCCAGAGAACACGTCGCCACTGATAATACTACCTGTTTCGCCTGAGAGCACAAAGTAATCAAGGTAATTATCTTTATCAGCCACAATGCTGTCGATGATGAGGATCTTCTGCGTCATCTCGCGCATATTGGTGATACGAGGGTCTTCTTGAGGTTCTTCAACCACAGGCTTCTTAACAATACGCTTCTTTTTCTTCTGCGCACTCAGCGAGAGTGACAGGAGGATAGCTAATGAGAGTATGACAATCGTTTTTAGCTTCATTCTTATTCTTCAATGAGTTTATTCTCAGAGCTGATAGCTCTCCAAATACTATAGCGGGCCTCTGGATTTAATTGCTGCATCTCATCGTAGAGGCGCTTGATATCTGTACGATGCGAGTTTGTCTCGTAGGGACAGAGCTTCTTTTGTTTTTGGTAACCCTTTAGTTGGGCGTATGCCTTGATATCGTCTTCTGGAATCAAGCATAGCGGACGAATGATTTCGAGCGGCATCTTGCGCATTTTGAGGCGTGCAGGCATTGTGTCGAACCGCCCTTGGAAAGTGAGATTCATCAGGGCCGTAGAGATCAAGTCGTCTTGATGATGGCCCAGGGCAATCTTGTTGCAGCCAAGTTCTTGTGCGAGATTAAACATCTCTTTGCGGCGCATCCAAGAGCAGAGAAAACAGGGTTGTTTCTGCTTGCGGAGACGCTGGTGATCCAGATTGTCTAGAGTCTCGAGCTCGAATCGCGTCGTTCGCACATGAAGCTTTACGCCCAGATGATCGCAAAACTGTTGTAGATAGCTGGTGTCGCTCTCGTAATGGATATTCTCCATTCTGACGTGTAGCGCTTCCACCTCGAATTTAGGATGCTGGATGCACGAGCGATTCGCCAGAAACTCCAACATACAGAGGGAATCCTTGCCTCCGGAAAGTGCAACAAGTATGTGATCATCATCCGCTATCAGATGATAAGTAGCCATCGCCTTGACAAATCGTTCTTTTATACGTTTCTCCAGGCGACGGCTCTCTATATCGTCTTTAAGCTTCTCCACGTAGATGCTTATCCATGTTCAAGGCAGCACGACGGCCATCACCCATGGCGAGGATTACTGTTGCACCACCACGCACGATATCGCCACCTGCAAAGATCTCTGCGCGAGATGACTGCATCTCCTCGCTGACGGCAATCGTATTCTTGCGACCCAGTTCGAGGCCCTGGATAGACTTCGGAACAAGTGGGTTGGGGGATACACCTACAGCCACGATGACCTGGTCGACATCGAGTGTGACGGTCTTGCCCTCGACGGGAACAGGACTACGACGACCAGAAGCATCGGGCTCGCCAAGCTCCATTACCTGTAAAACAGCCTGCTTAACAGCACCTGTCTCATCAGCGATATACTCGATGGGGTTGTGGAGCGTCAGGAAGTTGATGCCTTCCTCCTTGGCGTGCTTAACCTCCTCGAGACGAGCAGGCATCTCTACCTCTGAACGGCGATAAACCAATGTTACCTCAGCACCCAGACGCTTGGCGGTACGACAAGAGTCCATAGCGGTGTTACCACCACCCACTACGAGCACACTCTTGGCAGGATTCAACGGGGTATCGGTGGTCGGATTGGCAGCATCCATCAGGTTCACACGGGTCAGATACTCGTTAGAAGACATGATGTTGATACTGTTCTCACCAGGAATATTCATGAAGTTAGGCAGACCTGCACCAGAGCCAACGAAAATACCCTTGAAGCCCTGAGCTTCCAACTGTTCTACGCTGATGGTCTTACCTACGATGACGTCAGTCTGGAAGTGAACACCCATCTTGGCGAGGTTCTCGATTTCTACGTCGACAATCTTATTAGGCAGACGGAACTCTGGAATACCGTATTTCAGCACACCACCAATCTCATGCAGTGCCTCGAACACATAAACGTCATAACCCTTCTTCACCATATCACCAGCGAAACTTAGGCCTGCAGGACCAGAACCTACCACAGCAATCTTGATTCCATTGGCGGGTGCGATCTCAGGCAGAGAGATGTTGCCGCTCTCGCGCTCGAAATCAGCTGCGAAACGCTCCAGATAACCGATGGCAACAGCGGGCTCGTTCATCTTCAGGTGGATACACTTGCTCTCACACTGCTTCTCCTGAGGACAAACACGACCACAGACAGCGGGGAGGGCAGAGGTGTTCTTCAGTACCTTAGCAGCTGCCAGGAACTGACCGCGCTCAATGTTCTTGATGAATGAAGGAATATTGATATTCACAGGACAGCCTTCTACACAAGAAGGTTTGGCACAGTCGAGACAGCGCTTGGCCTCTGTCATCGCCATCTCCTTGGTCAGACCGATGTTCACCTCCTCAGTACGGGTGGTAGCACGATAGACGGGATCGAGCTCAGGCATGATGACACGCTCGATCTGCGTGCGCTCCTTGGGTTTCATGCTTTGCTGCAGTTCCTTACGCCATGGGGCGTTTCGATCAGTGAGCACATCAATAGTGTCATTCGTAGGATCATCGTCCATCACCACATCCGTAGTCTTCGAAACTTTCATAGAGATATCTGAATCAATGCTGTCCAGATGCTCCTCGTAATGAGCCAATTCCTCCTGCTCCTCGCGCTTGAAGGTACCCATACGTTTGAACATTTCGTCCCAGTCTACGAGGGCACCGTCAAACTCAGGACCATCGATGCAGACGAACTTGGTCTTACCTCCGATGGTAAGTCGGCAGGCACCACACATACCCGTACCATCCACCATGATGGTGTTCAGTGATACTTCGCAAGGAATGTTGTGTTTCTGAGCAGTAAGGTTTGAGAACTTCATCATGATTGGAGGACCGATGGCGAACACCTTGTCTACATGTGGCTCCTGTTCAATGAACTTCTCGATACCAACAGTTACCACGCCCTTCTCGCCGTAGCTACCATCGTCGGTCATGATGATGACCTCATCAGAGCTTTCGCGTACCTTATCTTCAAGGATGATTAGATCTTTAGAGCGACCAGCCATGACTGAGAGTACACGATTGCCAGCGGCCTTCAGTGCTTGGATAATAGGAAGCATAGGTGCTACACCCAGTCCACCACCAGCACAAACAACGGTGCCGTAGTTCTCAATCTTAGTGGGATTTCCCAGAGGGCCAACTACATCTGTGACATAGTCGCCAACGTTCAGGGCGCAAAGTTTCTTTGATGAAAGTCCTACCATCTGAACTACCAGCGTGATGGTGCCTTTGGCAATGTCTGCACCAGCGATAGTCAGCGGCATACGCTCACCTTTCTTACCTACACGCACGATGACGAAGTTACCAGCCTTCCGGCTCTTGGCAATTAGCGGAGCCTCAATCTCGAATAGAAAAACTTTCTCTGAGAACTGCTCTTTTCTTACAATCTTGTTCATAATATTTGTTTAGCGTTGTTTAGTCAATGATGTCGAATCCGCAGTATGGTACGAGTGCTGCAGGAATCTTAATACCATTCTCTGTTTGGTTATTTTCTAGCAAGGCAGCCACTATACGAGGCAGAGCAAGGGCTGAGCCATTCAACGTGTGGCAAAGCTCAGGCTTCTTACTGCCTTCTGCACGATAACGGCACTTTAAACGGTTTGCCTGATAGGTATCGAAATTAGATACAGAAGATACTTCGAGCCAACGACCCTGAGCTTCAGAGTATACCTCGAAGTCGTAGCAGATGGCGCTGGTAAAGCTCTGGTCACCACCACAAAGCAACAGAATACGATATGGCAACTCCAACTTCTTCAGCAGTCCCTCTACATGAGCCAACATCTCCTTATGGCTCTCCTTAGAGTGCTCTGGTTTATCAATGCGTACGATCTCGATTTTAGAGAACTCGTGCAGGCGATTCAATCCACGCACATCTTTTCCATAGCTACCAGCCTCACGACGAAAGCACTGGGTGTAAGCACAGTTCTTGATAGGCAGATCTTTCTCGTCGAGAATCACGTCGCGATAGATATTGGTTACAGGCACCTCAGCGGTAGGAATCAGATAAAAATCATCTACCTCTGCGTGATACATCTGACCTTCTTTATCAGGTAGCTGTCCTGTGCCATAACCAGAAGCTGCATTAACGACAGTAGGAGGCATGATCTCTGTATAACCAGCCTTACGAGCCTCGTCAAGGAAGAAGTTGATAAGTGCACGCTGAAGCTGGGCGCCCTTACCGATATAAACAGGGAAACCTGCACCTGTAATCTTTACGCCCAAATCAAAATCGATAAGGTTGTACTTCTTGGCGAGTTCCCAGTGGGGAAGGGGATTAGCAAGACCTAGAGAAGGATTGACGTCCCAATTGCCAACGGTATCGCTCTCTGTACATTCTTTCAGATTTGATTTTACCACGTGGTTGTCCTCAGCGGCTTTTCCCTCAGGAACCTCGTCGTAAGGGATATTTGGGATTTGGCAGAGCATAGTTGTCATATCCTCCTGCGCCTTGGCCATAATCTCGTCCATCTGCTTGGACTTCTCTTTGAGTTCTGCCACTTGCGCTTTTACTTGCTCGGCCTCGTCTTTCTTTCCTTCTTTCATCAAACGACCGATCTGACCAGCCAACTGTTTCTGCTCATTTAGACTCTTATCGAGTTCCTGTTGAGCCTCACGGCGCTTCTTGTCTACGGCCAATACTTCATTGATGGCCTGCTGAGCATTAGGGAAATGCTTCTTCTCCAGACCACGAACTACACGTTCAGTTTGTTCACTGATGAGTTTGAGTGTTAACATGTTAAATACGTATTTATTTGTTTGAATTCAATTTCTAAGGTGCAAAATTACAATATTTTGCCCGAATTACAAAGAAAAATAGTGTTTTTTCGTTGGTAGTTTATACTAAAAGTATAAAAATGCAGAAATCCCGCATCTCCAATGGAGTGCGGGACCCTGTTGTTTGTTTGGAATAAGTTTTTTCTTTAATAATTTAACCTTAGGCCTCAGCGTTGGGAATTACTGATACAACGCTCTTGTTGAACTTGCCCTTGTGGAAGTTTACAGTACCGTCTACCAAAGCGTAGAGAGTATCGTCCTTACCAATAGCCACGTTGTTGCCTGGGTTGTGCTTAGTACCGCGCTGGCGAACAATAATGTTGCCGGCGATGCACTGCTGACCACCGAAGATCTTGATGCCAAGTCGCTGAGCTGCTGACTCACGGCCGTTCTTAGAACTACCTACACCTTTTTTATGTGCCATTTCTTGTTCCTCCTACGTTTTAAGCGATTACTGACTTGATTTCTACCTCAGTGAACTGCTCACGATGACCGTTGCGGCTACGAGAATCCTTACGGCGCTTCATCTTGAAGACGATGACCTTGTCACCCTTCACCAGCGGGTTCACTACTTCACATACTACCTTTGCTCCCTCTACGGTCGGAGCACCTACCTTAACTGCACCGTCAGCATCTACGAGCAGTACCTTGTCAAATTCAACAGTCTTACCAGCCTCGGCATCTTTAATGTGGTGCACAAAGAGCTTTTTGCCCTGCTCGGCTTTGAACTGCTGACCCTGAATTTCTACAATTGCGTACATTTTACTTTTTTTATTGTATTTAGGGGTTTTTCCGCGAGGCGGCATACGTTCGTACACACTTAACTCAGCCCCAACGGACTCTAACGGGGTGCAAAGGTACAACTTTTAGTTGAGAGTTGAGAGTTAAGAGTTGAGAGTTGATGTTATTTTATGAAAGTTTAACAGTTTTGAGTATATATAAATAATAAAGCGATGGCTTTCGCAAGCAATCGCTCTACATCTTCAATAGGTATTAGTTTTCTAAGGTAAAAAGATTGTTTTCAGGATAACGTTGGCAAAGGTACGGCAAATTTTCCGTTCTGCCAAATATTTCTTCACTTATTTTTTGGAAATTTTGCTGTGTGCCCACACAAAAGCGAAAATTATAAAACGTTAACACTTAAATCGATGCAATCGATTGAATTTGTCGATAAAATGTGAGCGTTTTCACTTCTTTTCTTCTGTTGCCTCACCATTATGCTGAGGTACAGGCTTTGTGTTCGCATCATCAGGCTCAGGATCCTTCTTGGGGCGCTGAAGTGGATTTCCGAATTCATCAAGGAAAATATCGTCGGTACTTCCAGTCTCAAGTGCTAAAGAGTCAACGCTGATAGAGTCGGAATCTGCAGGAGCCTTGAAATAACCTCCACAATCATACATATCGCTGGTGAGGTCTACATTATGATGAAAACTGAACTTTGTGCGGTATTTCTTGAAAGCTGGATCATTAAGTACGGAACCAAGGAAGTAGCCACAGATAGGTAGGGCTGTACGGTTACCTTGGCCCAACATACCTGTACGGAAGTGAATACTACGATATTCGCCACCAACCCATGCACCAACTACGAGTTTAGGAGTGGTACCTATAAACCAGGCATCAGAGTGATTATTTGATGTTCCTGTTTTTCCGCCGAAATCAGTATCCGCAGCCTTGTCATAACCCACAAATCCCATCAGTCTTGAACTGGTGCCACTCATGCCGCCCTTTAGCAATTGTTGTACAAGGAATGCTGAGCGATAGGGGATGGCTTGTGTGGCTTCTGTAGAAGCCTCGTATATGACATTTCCATCACGATCTTCGATTTTTGCCACAAGTACAGGATCAATGTGCCCACCATCATTTACTGGTGTACAGTAAGCATTAACCATCTCCAGCAAGTTGACATCGCTAGAACCTAACGTGAGCGAAGGGGTAGGGTCAAGTTTCGACTTGATACCCATATCATGAGCTGTCTTAACAATATTATCTATGCCGCACTCCTGTCCCAGACGAACAGCTACAGAGTTGATACTCATAGCGAAAGCCTGTTTGAGCGTGATATTTGCACCAGAGAAATGGCCATCGGCATTCGTGGGAGCCCAAGTTACCTCCTGACCTTTATCCATCACCTTCATTGAGAAGAACTCATCTTTACGCGTGTCGCATGGTGTGATGCCCTGATTCATGGCTTCCGTATAGACGAAGAGCTTGAAAGTAGAACCAGGCTGACGCATAGCTGTTACCTTGTCATATTTCCAAGAGTGGAAGTCGATATCGCCTACCCATGCCTTCACATGTCCTGTTTGTGGTTCCATCGCTACAAACCCACAATGCATAAAGCGCACCATATAACGGATAGAGTCCATTGTAGAAAGTTCTTTTTCCACACGACCGTTTTCGTAGTCGAATACCTTAACCTTATGTGGCAGATTCAGATAGTAATTAATAGAATCTTCATTGCCATCGTATTTCTTAGAAAGGTATTTATATACAGGCTGTCGTTTGGCGATATCCTCGATAAAGTTCTTGATTTCAATATGGCGCTCATCCTGCCAGGGATTAGTGCTGCCCCAGTGGTTGTTGAAAGTCTTCTGTACTTCCTTCATTTGCTTGAAAGCTGCCTCTTCGGCATATTTCTGCATACGAGTATCGATGGTAGTGTAGATTTTCAATCCTTCTGTATAAAGTGCATTACGGTTATCGAAGTATTCCTCGCACCAACCTTTCAGATAGTCGGCAACTGCCTCTCTAAAGTAATTGGCATCGCCATCATAGGCACTCTCTACACTGTAGTCGAGTTTTATCTCTTTCTGTTTAAGTGTGTCACAAGCTTCCTGAGTCAAGTCGCCGTGCTGGCACATCAAGTCAAGTACGATATTACGACGCTTAATAGAGTTCTCGGGATTGATAAGTGGATTGTAGTAAGTAGTGGCCTTTAGCATACCTACAAGTACTGCTGCATTCTCGGGTGTCAGATCTTTAGGCGTACAACCAAAGTAGGTCTTGCATGCAGTCTTGATACCAAATGCATTAGATCCGAAATCCACCGTATTTGCATATTGCGTTAGAATTTCGTTCTTGGTAAAGAAGAATTCCAGTTTGTAGGCTGTAATCCACTCTTTACTTTTCATAACCAGCATCTTTATGCCTGGAATGTTTCCCAATAGTCCTGTAGAATATTCAGAGCGTGTACGGAAAAGGTTCTTGGCTAATTGCTGTGTAATGGTAGAGGCACCTCGTGCATCGCGATGCAGGATGTATTCCTTTGCCACAGCCACGAAAGCTGTATAGTCGATACCATGATGATGATAGAAACGTTCATCTTCTGTATCTATCAAGGCTTTCCAGAATACAGGATTTACCTCTTCATATGTAACAGGGGTACGATTTTCACTAAAGAATTTGCCTATCAGTTTACCATCAGCACTATATATCATAGAGGCTTCTGCTGGACGTTTATTCTTAATGGTCGACATGGAAGGCGACTTACCAAATAGCCACAAGAAATTGATGTCAACGGCACCAAGGTATAGGAAAAATGCTACCACAAGCGATATAATGCTTACTATGGTCTTGATATACCAGGGGCGACCCTTATACAGACTCTTATACCACGGCCATATACCTTTCACCTTATTTATAATAAGACTCGGCCAAGCTGAAAACTGATTGTTAGAATAGTTGCTCATAGTCTTGAGATAGCTCTATGTATTTGACAATTTTCTTTTTCTGTTCAGGATGAAACCAGCGGATGTCTTCATCCTTTTTAAACCAAGTAAGCTGTTTGCGTGCATATCTTCGTGTATTACCTTTTATGCGCTCTACAGCTTCTTCGAGAGACCATATCCTATCAAAATAGGAAAAAAGTTCTTTGTAACCTACGGTATTTAGGGCATTGAGTTCACGCTTAGGAAACAGCTGCCGTGCTTCTTCCAATAGCCCTGCTTCCATCATAGCGTCTACACGCTTATTAATACGTGTGTATAATTCTTCTCTCGGACGATTTAATCCTATTTTGATGATTTGGAAGGGTCGTTCTTTCTTCTCTCTCTTGCGGAATGAGGTATAGGTCTTTCCTGTCATTGTGCAAATTTCCAGAGCATGTACCACACGGCGCGGATTTTGCAAATCTACAATTTCGTAATAGTCAGGATCGAGCTGTCGTAGTTCTTCACACAGTGCTTCGAGACCCTCTTCTGCAAGTCGTTTCTTTAACAGTAATCGTGTGTCATCATCAACGGTAGGAATATCATCGATACCTTTGCATACAGCATCGATATACATCATGCTTCCACCTGCCATTAAGGCATAGTCTTTCTGCAGAAATTGTTCCTTGAGCAAATCGAGAACCTGCTGTTCGTAGAGCGAGGCACTGTAGTATTCGTCAAGTCCCAATGTACCTACGAAATAGTGCTTTACAGTGTTTAGTTCCTCTTCTGTGGGTTGTGCAGTACCGATTCTCAACTCCTTGTATATCTGTCGAGAATCGGCACTAATGATGGGTATGTCAAAACGCTTGGCAATATCAAGGCAAAGGGCTGTTTTTCCAACGGCCGTAGGCCCAGTAATTACAATGAGAGTTTTAGCGGATGACGCCACGTGTTGAATTTTCTATGAAAGAGCAGATGTATTCCACTTCTTTTGAATCAGGGAATTTTTCGCGAGCCATTGCTACACCATCTTTCAATACACCTTGACCATAAATGATTCGGTATGCTTCATGGATAGCTTCAATGGTCTCACGTGGGAATCCTCTACGACGCAAACCTACGAGGTTAACACCGGCAAAACGTACAGGCTCCTTACCAGCCATCACATATGGGGGGATATCCTGACTGGTACGTGTACCACCTTGGAACATGATATAGCTGCCCACATGACAGAACTGATGGAAAAGACATGTGGCAGAGATAATGGCAAAGTCGTCTACAACTACCTCGCCAGCAAATTTCGTAGAATTACCAATGATGCAACCGTTGCCAATCACACAATCATGAGCCACGTGCATGTTCTCCATCAACAGATTGTTATTACCAACGATGGTTGTACCTTTAGATGCGGTACCACGACTAATGGTAACATTCTCTCTGATAGAGTTATTGTCGCCTATCTGGCATGTTGTTTCTTCACCTTGGAATTTCAAATCCTGTGGTTTCGTGGAGATGCTTGCGCCAGGAAAGAATTCATTGTTGTTTCCAATACGTGCTCCAAAGTGAACGGTAACGTTATTCAAAAATTTATTATTGTCGCCAATCACCACATTCTTGTCTATCACACAGAATGGGCCTATGATATTATTATCGCCCAACTTCGCTTCTGGGTCGACGATTGCCATTGGATGTATCTGGTTTGCCATATAACAATTATTTGTTCTTTACTATTTGCGCAGTGAATGTTGCCTCCGCTACCACATGATCGCCTACAAAGATGTAGCCTTTCATCGATGAGATACCATGACGTACAGGTGCCAGTAACTCAACTTTAAAGATGAGCGTATCACCTGGAACAACCTTCTGACGGAACTTTACACCGTCAATCTTCATGAAGTAAGTAGACCATTCAACTGGATTTTCCAAAGTGTTGAGTACTAACAATCCACCACACTGTGCCATAGCTTCGATCTGGAGTACACCTGGCATGACAGGCTCCTGTGGGAAGTGTCCCTGGAAGAAGGGCTCATTGGCGGTGATATTCTTTATACCAACAATTGTATTAGCACCAAGTTCTACCACTTTATCTACTAACTGCATAGGATAGCGGTGGGGAAGCAGTTCACGAATACGATTCACGTCCATTACAGGCTCCTCGTTTGGATCGTAGATAGGGGCCTGAATCTCGTGCTTGCGAATCTCCTTGCGCATCTGGCGCGCAAACTTGTTGTTGATCGTATGGCCAGGACGTGTAGCTACAATGCGACCTTTGATGGGCTTACCTATCAAGGCCATATCGCCGATGATATCAAGCAACTTATGGCGTGTACACTCGTTGTCCCACTGCAAAGGCTTGTGCTGAATATAGCCCAAGTCTGTAGCATCGCGATGCTCTACATGCAGCATATCTGCCAACATGTCAAGGCGTTCCTGGGTGGTCTGTCGCTCGTAAATGACAATGGCGTTATCCAAGTCACCGCCTTTGATGAGATTTGCCTGTAATAGGGGCTCGATGTCACGCACAAAAACGAACGTACGGGCACTGGCGATTTCATCCGAATACTTAAGGGGATTATCAAGTGTGGCAAATTGTGAGCTGATAAATTTCGACTCAAAACTACACATTGCTGTAATCGAGAAATCCTCATCGGGCAGAATCGTGATACAAGAACCCGTTTGCTCGTCTTTTACTTCTATTTTCTTACGGATAATATAGTAATCCTTTGGCGCATTTTGCTCCTCAGTACCTACTTCTTTGATTTTGTTGACATACTGGATAGCAGAACCGTCGAGGATAGGAAATTCAGGACCGTTTACCTGAATCATACAGTTGTCGATGCCTAATGCATAGAGTGCTGAGAGTCCGTGCTCAACAGTTGAAACGCGAGCATCGCCTTTACCTAATACAGTGCCACGTTGCGTATCTATTACGTTTTCTGCAATAGCATCGATAATAGGCTGACCATCAAGGTCGATACGCTGAATCTTATAACCTGAATTCTCAGGGGCAGGATTAAATGTTACAGTAAGGTTTAATCCTGTATGCAAGCCTTTTCCGAAAAGAGAAAAACTGCCTTTTAAAGTCTTCTGCTTCATATCGTATTTGACTATTTGACGATTTTACTATTTAACTATTCTCCACTTTCTCCTTCAGGGCGTCTAGTTCACGCTGCAGAGCAGCTATCTGACGATACATATCAGGTAACTTAGCATCAAGCGCTCTGGCCTTGAAGTACATCTTTGGATTTACAGCAGGCGATCCGATTAGCTGTTCGCCGTCGCCTTTTGTGTCACCAATCACACCACATTGTGCACCTACAAAGGTCTTATCCTTTACGTGGATATGACCAGAGAAACCAGCTTGTCCGCCCACCATACACCATGCGCCAATCTTCGTAGAACCTGCCATGCCCACCTGAGCAGACATAACAGTATTCTCACCAATCTCACAGTTATGGGCTACCTGAATCAGATTGTCGAGTTTTACACCCTTATGAATAGTGGTCTGTCCCATCGTAGAACGGTCGATACATGTGTTGGCACCGATTTCAACGTTATCCTCGATGACAACGATACCAATCTGTGGGATTTTATCGTAACCACCAGTATTAGGCGCAAATCCAAATCCGTCAGCACCGATGACACTACCGGCATGTATTGTAACATTATTTCCGATTTTACATCCTTGGTAGATTGTAACATTAGGATAGAGCGTACATTTTTCACCAAGTGTTACCCCCTCGCCAACTACAGTATGGGCGTGAATCTGTGTGCCATCGCCAATCACTGCACCATCGCCAATCACTGCAAATGGTCCAATAAATACGTCCTTGCCGATAGTAGCCTTTGCTGAAATTGATGCTAATGGGTCGATACCTGTTTTGGCAGGCTTCATCGACTCGTAAATCTGTAGAAGTTTCGCTACACATTCATAGGCGTTCTTTACGCGGATAAGTGTAGCAGCTACAGGTTTCTCCAATTCTACATCTTCGTTGATGAGCACTACGCTCGACTTTGTTTCATAAATAAAATGCGTATATTTCGGATTGGAAAGGAAGGATATTGCACCAGGTACGCCTTCTTCAATTTTGGCAAACGTATTAACGGTTGCATTTTCGTTACCTTCTACTTTTCCTTGAATAAGCTCCGCAATTTGTTTTGCTGTAAATTCCATCATTCTTGGTCCTTTTTTACTTTATGCGTGCAAAGATACTAAAAATTACTCAAATCTTTGATAACAAAGATAATATTTTCTTATTTTTTTAGAAAGTAACTGAACATTTAGCAATTCACTAGCCTCTGAAATATCACGGATTTCTCCGTTTTTGTAAAGTATTGCGATACTATCGTCGTCTACATTATACATGTCTTTTTGTATGGTGTTGAGGCTCATCATGTAGTGGGCGTCTTCTAGTGGAATAGCCATCTTTTCGGCTATCATTCGCTGTAGCTCGTCCAGTCGCTCTTGAGGTATTGGCTCTTCGTGAACTTCTACTTTGAATATCTTCCTGTCCAGCATGTCTGTGGCGAGTGTTGATAGTATCTTGTCACTGTCATACTTCCACGTTTTCATCGCACTCCAGATGTCTGAATCATCCAGATTCTCATAGTTTTTAAGTGCTTCAGGATGTGTGTTAAACCATTCCGCATCCACATCATTTTCCAGAAAATAGTGTAGGGCAGGCGTGGCGAAAACATCGTGTCCTTGTCTTACCAGATACTTGGCACGATTCAACATGTTTACGAGCACCTTTTCATAGGCTACACATGTGCGATGCAGATACACTTGCCAGTACATGAGCCTGCGTGTCGTTAGGTAGTTTTCGAGCGAATAAATGCCTTTCTGTTCTACTACAAGCGAATCGTCTATCACGTTGAGCATCTTGATGATACGAGCACTACCTATGTTTCCTTCTGTCACACCAGTATAGAAAGAATCGCGTCTTAGATAGTCCAAACGGTCCATGTCAAGTTGACTCGAAATCAGCTGGTGAAGAAAGTTCTTTGGATATTCACCTTTAAAGATAGATATTGACAGATTTAATTGTCCATTCAAGCTGCGGTTAATCTCTTCCATCATCAGTAGCGAGATGTCTTCGTGCGAGATACCATGAATCAGCGTGTTCTCTAAAACGTGCGAGAAGGGACCATGCCCAATATCGTGCATCAAGATAGCTGCTTCTACAGCTTCTGCTTCGCTCTCAAAAATAAAGATACCCTTTTGTTGCAGATTGAGGATTGCCTCGCTCATCAAGTGGAAGGCTCCTAGCGAGTGCTGAAATCTTGTATGTCTTGCACCTGGGTAAACCACTGAGGCCAAACCAAGTTGATTGATACGGTTCAGTCGTTGAAAGAGCGGGTGCTCAACAATATTATAAAGTAGTCCTTTGGGTATTTTAATAAACCCAAAAACGGGGTCGTTGATAATCTTTACATCGTTCATTTACGCAATAACTTATTTATTTGGCTGCAAAGTTACAAAAAAATCTGCGACCTGTGATGCTGTAATTCAAATCTTTTTCGTAATTTTGCCCCATCAAACTATAAAACAATGAAAATGAATCTTGCTAAAATGCTTTTACTGGCCCTGATGGCCCTTCCTTCAACAATGATGGCCCAGCCCGTTCAGAAAGGAAATCTTCAGAAAGGCGACTATGGTTACCTTTATTGTCATATGAACGATCGCGGACGTGCGTGGACAGCTTTTGCCCTCAGTCGCGACGGTTTCCATTATCATGATTTGCTTGGTGGCGATTCTATCTTCAGCGATGCTGAAATGGCTCGTATCGAAGGCGCTACTCGCGACGCTTATATATGTCGCAAACACGATGGCTCCGGCTATCTGATGGTGTGCACTGATATGAATATCGAGGCAATCAAACGGCTAGGCAAAAAAGAAACGTGGGATAATTACGGTATCGACCTTCTGACGAGCGACGATTTGATACATTGGCGCTCTGTTACCCTCGATTACCGCAAGGGTAGGAGCATCTTTGCTAATCCCGATGCAGAAAGCGTTTATCAGGATTGGAGCACTATCAACCGTGTCTGGGCGCCTCAGATTGTTTGGGATGAAGATTTTATCTGGGACGACGGCCATAAGGGTGGTTACATGATCTATTATTCCATGTGGAATCGTGCAGAAGAAGCTTACGACCGCATGTATTATTCCCATGCCGATGAGAGCTTTACCAAACTTACCCAGCCTCGTTTGCTTTTTGATTGGGGGTATGCTACCATCGATGCCGATATCAACTGGGTTGCTGCCGATGGTCTCTGGCACATGATGATTAAGAAAGAGGGTGGAAAACCTGGCTTGTTTACTGCTACCGCTCCAACTCTTCAGGGTCCTTGGAGCGAACCTGTTGAGGATGATTATGTCAATTTCGAGGGAAATAAAAAGTGCGAGGGCGTAAGTGCCTTCCAACTCATAGGTCAAAATACATGGGTAATAGGCTACATCGAATATTCTTCTAATCCTAAGAATTATCGCTTATGTCTGGCCGATGAGAATATGCGTAATTTCCATTCGCCTCGAAATATCGAGGGTGTGGCGCGTCCGCAACATGGTTCTTTCCTCCGTTTAACGAAGGAAGAATATGAACGATTACAAAAGTGGAGCGATGCTATTCAGCAGAATAAGCCTTGAGCTTTTCGCGGTCTAAGATCGTGAAGAGTTTGCGATTGACGCTAATGATTCCCTCTTTCTGAAATTCACTCAGTACCCGCTGTAGTGAATATTTCTGTATGGCAAACATATTGGCTAATTCCTGTCTGGACAAATCGAGCACAAACTCATCCTTATTTTTGCGCTTTGATATATCCAGCAGGTAGCTGGCCATTTTCTCTCTTACGGTATATAAGGTGAGTTTCTTCACTCTAATGGCCATATCTACTGCAACGTTAGAAACCAGTTTGATGAAGTTCATCTGTATTCTTGGGTCGTAGATAAATAGCGATTGCAGTGCCTTTGGTGTCATGCGTAATAAGATAGTAGGGCGATCTGTTTCAATCGTCACAGGTAAGTTCTTTCCTGAGAAGATAGAAGCTGCCGTCATCAGTTTTCCGATGGACTGCCATGTTATTTTTACGCATTTTCCAGAAGAAGATTCCGTTCTGCCCGACATTCCACCGGAAATAACGATATCTACATTCTCAACGGGATATCCTTCTTTGGCGTACAATTCTTTCTTACCATACTTTACAAGATGGTATTCCACCATATTAATGGCGGATTCCACCTCTTTTGCTGATAAACCTGCAAAGAGCGGGCAAGCTTGCAGTGCTCTTAAAACGGATTTTTCCATGCGAGTATGTTTATAATCAAATAAAATCTATTTTCGCCAGTTCTTTAGCCATCTGTTCCTGCAAATCCTTTGCAGCCTTAGCAGCGGCATTCTCAAAATCTTCACCCTTCGAGGCATAGATAATACCGCGCGATGAATTTACCAGCAGTCCGCAATCCTTGTTCATACCATATTTGCAAACCTCTTGCAGACTACCGCCCTGAGCACCTACACCAGGAACCAACAAGAAATGATCGGGCACCAATTTACGGATATCCTCAAACATCTGTCCCTGTGTGGCACCAACCACATACATCATGTTGTCTTGATTTCCCCAATCCTGACTTTTCTTCAGTACTTTTTCGAAGAGACGCTCGCCCAGAGCATCTTCTGTCAGCTGGAAGTCGTGCGAACCTTTATTCGATGTCAAAGCCAACAGAATCACCCACTTGCCGTCATAGCCCAAGAAAGGTGTTACCGAGTCTTCGCCCATATAAGGCGCTACGGTCAGCGCATCTACATCGTATTGCTCAAAGAAGGTTTGGGCGTACATCTTCGATGTGTTGCCGATGTCACCACGTTTGGCATCAGCGATGATAAAATGGTTGGGATATTCCTCTTTCAGATAGTCGATGGTAGCCTCGAAAGCCATGATGCCATCTACACCGTAGGCTTCATAAAAAGCCAAGTTTGGCTTGTAAGCCACGCAGTAAGGGGCTGTGGCATCGATGATAAGGGCATTAAACTCACAGAGAGCTCTGAAGATATACTCGTCACCATCTTTTGCTTTTGCCTCGTCGATAACACATTGAGGAATCTTGTTGATATCTGTATCCAGACCCACGCAGAGAAAACTCTGCTTCTCGCGAATCTGCTCTATTAGTTCTTTTCGATTCATGATTTACTTGTTTTTAAGATAACGATATGTCAGGTAAATGAGGACTACTAGCGCCCACCAAAGGAGGAAGAAACCCCAACTAAACCAGAGGTTATCCAGTTCTCTGCCTACCCATCCGCTTGGGATAATTCCCAATGCCCCCATGATGTTGATGATGAAATGTTCTTTATTAAACTCCTCTCTCATGGGAGCCCAGAACTGCTTTAACTTACTCATCTTAATGTTTAATCTTTAATGTTTAATATATTACAGTTCTGTTTCTTTCATTCGTTCTGCATTCTCAGCTACGGTCAGTGCATCAATCATAGGCTGGATATCGCCACCAAGGAAACCCTGAAGGTCGTGGGTCGTATAGCCGATACGATGATCTGTTACACGTCCCTGCGGGAAGTTATAGGTACGAATCTTGGCCGAGCGGTCGCCAGTAGATACCAAGCTTTTACGGCGCGAGGCAATATCGTCCATATACTTCTGATGCTCCTTATCATATATAAAGGTATAGAGGCGACTGAGTGCACGCTCCTTGTTTTTTGGCTGGTCGCGCGTCTCAGTACACTCGATCAAAATCTCCTCCGTCTCCCCCGTATTGGGGTTCTTCCACATATAGCGCAGACGCACACCCGATTCTACCTTGTTAACATTCTGGCCACCAGCGCCCGAACTTCTAAAGGTGTCCCATTTGATTTCGCCTTCGTTGACGTGTACCTCGAATTTATCAGCTTCAGGTAGTACGGCTACTGTTGCTGCTGAGGTATGCATACGACCCTGCGTCTCTGTGGCAGGCACACGCTGTACGCGATGTACGCCCGATTCGTATTTCAGCGTTCCATAGACATCAGCACCCGATACAGCGAAGTCGATTTCCTTGAAACCACCTACGGCACCCTCCGATACACTCGTAATCGAGAGTTGCCAACCTTTCGATTCGCAGTAACTCTTATACATCTTAAACAGGTCGCCTGCAAAGAGGGCTGCCTCGTCGCCACCCGTTCCAGCACGGATTTCCATTTGCACATTCTTTGCGTCCTCAGGATCCTTTGGAATCAGGGCTATCTTAATTTCCTCTTCTAGCTTTGGCTGCAGTTCTTCGTTGGCTGCCAATTCCTCGCGCGCCATCTCCTTCATCTCGGGATCAGTCTCGTTGGCCAGGATATCCTTAGCCTCCTTGATGCCGTTCAGACAGGCGATGTAACGCTTGCGGGCATCCATAATGTCGCCCAGGTCTTTATACTCTTTTGTGAGTTTTACAAAACGGTTCTGGTCGGCTATTACGTCGGGGTCAGTAATCAGGGTCGATACTTCCTCGAAGCGAGCCTCCAGTCCGTCAAGTTTCTGTAATATACTGTTATTATCCATTCTTAATAATTAAATTCTCCGAATTCGCTCTTGATGGTCAGGCTCTTTTGGCCTTCCTCGATATGACCTACTATCTGAGCGTCGATATTAAAGCCTTTCGAGATGGCAATCACTTGTTCAGCTACTTTTGGACGCACATAGATTTCCATACGATGGCCCATGTTGAATACCTGATACATCTCTTTCCAGTCTGTGCCTGAGCACTCATGAATAGCCTTGAAAAGTGGGGGTACAGGGAACATATTGTCCTTTATCACCTTGCAGTTGTCGCTTACAAAGTGGAGTACTTTCGTCTGCGCACCACCCGTACAGTGAACCATACCGTGAATCTCCGGGCGCAACTCGTCGAGCAACTTCTTAATCACAGGTGCATAGGTGCGGGTAGGCGAGAGGACGAGCTGTCCTGCGTCTACGGGCGACCCCTTTACAGCATCTGTTAGTTGATATTTGCCGCTGTAAACCAATTCGTTAGGCACAGCGTGATCGAAGCTCTCGGGATACTTCTCTGCCAGATACTTGGCGAAAACATCGTGGCGGGCAGAAGTCAATCCGTTCGAACCCATACCGCCATTATAGCGCTTCTCGTAAATAGCTTGTCCTGTGCTTGAAAGACCTACAATCACGTCACCCGGACGGATATTGGCATTGTCGATGACATCGCTACGCTTCATACGACAAGTAACGGTCGAGTCGACGATGATGGTACGTACCAGGTCGCCTACATCAGCAGTCTCACCACCTGTAGGATAAATGCCGATACCCATTTCGCGGAGTTCTGCGAGCAGTTCGTCAGTACCGTTGATGATAGCAGAAATAACTTCACCGGGCACCAGCATCTTGTTGCGTCCGATGGTGCTCGATACGAGGATATTATCTACAGCTCCTACACAGAGCAGGTCGTCGGTATTCATCACGATAGCATCCTGCGCAATACCTTTCCATACAGAGAGGTCGCCCGTTTCTTTCCAATACATATAAGCCAGGCTCGACTTTGTGCCAGCACCGTCGGCATGCATGATATTGCAATACTCAGGGTCGCCGCCCAGAATATCTGGTATGATTTTGCAAAAAGCCTGTGGGAATATGCCCTTGTCTATGTTTTTAATGGCGTTGTGTACGTCTTCCTTGGCGGCACTTACGCCCCTCATCATATATCTGTTGTCCATATTGCTTATTTTTCTTTTCCGTTCCAAAACTCCCAACTGGCAAAAGCCTGTAGCAGTAGCATTTCCAGTCCGTTCTTCACGTCGGCTCCCTGGGCTGCTCCTTTTCTCATAAACAGCGTTTGGTCGGGGTTGTATATCAGATCGTAAAGTATGGTGTGGTTATCCATTGCCTCGTAAGGCAGATTCGGACAATCGTCCGTCTTAGGATACATACCTACTGGCGTGCAGTTTATTATCACGTTGTATTCCTTTACCACCTCTGGTGTAATCTTGTCATACTGAATGGTGTCAGGACGCTCATAGCGGCTTACGAAAACCGTTTCCAGTCCCAGTGATTTCAGACCGAAGTTTATGGCTTTCGATGCACCGCCCGTACCCAGTATCAGCGCTTTCTTGTGCCATTTCTTATCGATCATGGGCTCAATGCTCTGGGTAAAGCCTATCACGTCGCTGTTGAACCCTTTCAGTATGGTCTTATTGCCGTTCTGCGTCACGCGAATCACGTTTACGGCCCCAATGGCTCTGGCTTCCGGACTAATCTGATCCAAGAAGGGTATTACCTTCTCTTTATAGGGTATCGTTACGTTGAGGCCTTTCAGGTCTGGGTTCTTGGCCAGAATTTCAGGCAGTTCGTCGATGCTGGGAATTTCAAAATTCTCATACTTGGCATTGATGCCCTCGTCAGCAAACTTCTGATTGAAATAGCTGATAGAGAACGAATGTCCTAAGGGATAACCGATAAGTCCGTACTGATCCATAATTAGGGTTGATTATTTCTCTGCATAATACATGGTGCAAATACCAAAGGTCAGTCTCAGGAATCCTGCTTCCTTGAATCCTGCCTTTTTCAGAATCTCCACCATCTCTTCTCCTTGTGGAAAGGCCTCGATGGTTTTCGTGAGATAGGTATAGGCGCTGGCATCTTTCGATATCAGTCGACCTAGAAAGGGTAATATCGTGTGCGAATAAAGGCGGAACAGCTGCTTCATGGGGAAGTCGATAGGCGATGTCAACTCCAAAATGCTGATATGTCCACCTTTATTTAATACACGATGCATTTCGCGCAAGCCTTTATCCAAATCAGCAAAGTTCCTGATGCCGAAAGCAGTTATAACAGCGTCGAAGGTTTCGTTGGGATAGCTCATGTTCAGACAGTCTTGTTTGTCAAACGAGATTACTCTGTCTAGTCCTTCTTTCTTCACCTTTTCTCGGCCTATTTCCATCATACCTTCGCTAATGTCGCATGCTATCACTTTGCTGGGGTCCAGAACCCTTGTTGCATAGATGGCAAAGTCGCCTGTGCCTGTTGCTACGTCGAGAACCCATTGCGGACTGTAGACCTGCAATGTTTTGATGGCTTGTCGCCGCCAATATTTGTCGAAGGCCCACGAAAGGAAATGATTCAGCTTATCGTAGGTAGGGGCGATGTTATTGAACATCTGCTCTACCTGTTCGGCTTTCTCACCTTGTCCGTATGGATTTATCTTCTCCTGTTTGTACATATTAACGGCTCTTGAAAGCTGCCAGCCAGCTGCTTACGTTCTTCTCGATACGCTGGGCGATGTCGTCATCGCTGGTCTCGCGCTCAAACTTTTCTCCTACAATGTTTTCGTAGAGCTCAATGTAGCGGTCGGATACGCTCTCGGCATATTCGTCCGTAATTTCCGGCATTACCTGTCCGGGCTCGTTCATGAAGTTGTGCTCGATCAGCCATTGTCGTACAAACTCCTTTGAAAGCTGGCGCTGAGGCTCACCTTTTGCAAACTTCTCCTCGTAGCCGTCGGCATAGAAGTAGCGGCTGGAGTCGGGGGTGTGAATCTCGTCGATGAGGTACACCTTACCGTCGCGCTTACCAAACTCATACTTTGTATCAACGAGTATCAGTCCGCGCTTGGCGGCTATCTCCTGTCCACGCTTAAAGATCTTGCGTGTATAGTCTTCCATGATGGCATAGTCTTCAGCAGAAACGATACCCTGAGCGATGATTTCCTCTTTCGAGATATTCATATCGTGACCCTCGTCAGCCTTGGTTGTTGGGGTGATGATGGGCTCTGGGAAACGCTCATTCTCGTGCATGCCGTCGGGCAGCTTTACGCCACAGAGCTCGCGACAGCCGTTCTTATACTCGCGCCAAGCCGAACCCGTCAGGATAGAGCGGATAATCATCTCTACGCGGAAGCCCTCACACTTCAGTCCGATGGTTACCATGGGGTCTGGTGTAGCCAGTTTCCAGTTAGGACAGATGTCTGTGGTAGCATCCAGGAATTTGGCTGCTATCTGGTTCAGCACTTGTCCTTTAAAGGGAATACCCTTAGGCAGTACTACGTCGAATGCCGAGATACGGTCTGTGGCCACCATCACCATCAGGTCGTCGTTAATGTTATACACATCACGAACCTTGCCGTGATAAACGCTCTTTTGTCCTTCGAACTTAAAGTCCGTCTTAGTTAATGCTTTCATCTTATATTTGACTATTATACTATTTCACGATTTTGCTTCCTTGTCGAACTGCTCGTAGGCGTTCACGATGCGGGTTACAAGTTTGTGGCGTACGATGTCAGAACGATCGAGATTTACCACACCGATGCCCTCTACATTATTTAATATATGTAAGGCCTCTATCAGTCCGCTCTTTTGCGAGTGGGGTAGGTCTATCTGTGTCATGTCGCCCGTAATAACCATTTTCGTGTTCCATCCCATACGCGTCAGGAACATACGAATCTGTGCTGGCGTCGTGTTTTGCGCCTCGTCGAGAATCACGACGGCGTCGCTCAGAGTGCGGCCTCGCATAAAGGCCAGCGGCGCTATCTGTATGATGTGCTTCTCCATCATATCCTGTAGCTTTACCTGAGGCAGCATGTCCTCCAGCGCGTCGTATAGCGGTTGCAGGTAGGGGTCTATCTTCTCTTTCATGTCGCCAGGCAGAAAACCCAGTTTTTCGCCAGCCTCTACGGCGGGACGGCTCAGGATGATCTTCTTGGCCTGCTTTTCCTTCAGCGCTTTTACGGCCAGCGCGATTGAGAGATAAGTCTTACCTGTACCGGCAGGCCCTACGGCAAACACCATGTCGTTTTTCTCGTAGGCCTCTATCAGTTTCTGCTGATTGACCGAGCGCGCTTTGATGGGGCGCCCCGACATGGAGTAAACCACCACACCGTCGGGCAAATCTTCCTTCGTACGCTTTCCCTTTACGATGTCGAGTATATCTTCGTCTTTCAGCGCATTGAATCTCAGTACATGGGCGCGCATTTTCTCTACGCTTTCCTCAAAGGCAGCCATCTGCTCCTCGTCGCCCAACACACGTATCACGTTGTCGCGGCCTACGATTCGAAGCTTCGGATAAAGCGAGCGAATCATTTGCAAATGACTATTATTAACCCCGTAGAAAACTACCGGATCAATGTCGTCTAAAACTATATGTTTCTCTATCAATTATATATTTTTTAAATTTTGGGCACAAAGTTACAAAAAATATTTGTATCTTTGCAACGCAAAACAGATTATTTGATGAAAATTACAAAAAAACAATATTTGCAAGGCTTCTTTGCCGCTGTTTTAGTGCTGGCATTGGTACGCCTTATCTTCCCTCAAGTGGCCGTAAACAGGGTTGTTGCCAGCGAGGCTAAGCCCTCGGTAGCTCCATCTGCCGCCGTTTCTGTCTCTTCAGCGCGTCCGCATCGTATTAATTCCGTTCCCAGCTATGCTACGGCTTTCCCTGATACACAGGGCATACAGATTATCGCTGCCGAGCATTGGGGTGTTACGCCTGTAAAGAACCGTCAGGATGCCGAAGCCCGTAAGCGCGAACTCGTTTATGTTGGTGCCAATCCTTATTATCATGTCGACCCGCTTTACTCCAGCATCCCTTATTTGGTGCCTCGTGCTGCCGTGTTGCTGCAGGATATCGGCTCGGCCTTCTTCGACAGTCTTCATGTAAAGGGCGTGCCCCTTCATCGACTGATTGTTACCAGCGTGCTGCGTTCTGAGGAGGATGTGGCCAAGTTGCGTCGCCGTAATGGTAATGCTACCGAAAAGTCTTGTCATCTTTACGGTACCACGTTCGATATCTGCTATAACCGTTACAAGACGGTGGAAGACCCTAATGGCCCTTCTCGCAGAATGGTGCGAAACGATACCTTGAAGTGGGTACTCAGCGAGGTGTTGCGCGATATGCGTCAGCAAAACCGCTGCTATATCAAATACGAGGTAAAGCAGGGTTGCTTTCATATGACGGTAAGGTAATAATTGAAAATTGAGAATTAAAATTGATAATTTAAAAAACTTAAAGCTATGAGATTAGATGGAAGAAGAGAAAGCTCAAACGTTGAGGATCGTCGCGGAATGAGCGGTGGCGCAAAAGCAGGTATCGGTGGTATCGGCGCCATTATTGTGGCAGCATTGTTTGCATGGATGAGTGGTGGCGACCCGCTGCAAGCTGGTCTTCAGGCCGCTCAAGAGCAGATGTCGGCTCCTACAGAAACCGTCGGTGAAGAGAATTTTACCGAAGAGGAGCAGGCCCTGGCCTCCGATTGCAAAAAGATTCTGGCTTCTACCGAGGATGTTTGGGGTAAGGTGTTCCAGGAGTTGGGAGGCACTTACACACCGCCAACACTCGTATTGTTCTCTAATCAGGTGCAGTCTGCCTGTGGTTCTGCTACAGCTGCCGTAGGTCCGTTCTATTGCTCTGGCGACCAGAAGCTTTACATCGACCTCTCGTTCTTTACCCAGATGAAGCGCCAACTTGGTGTAGAGGGTAATACCTTTGCTTACGCCTATGTGATTGCCCACGAGATAGGCCACCACGTAGAGAATCTGACGGGTTCGCTCGGCAAGGCCCATCAGGCGATGAGTCAGACCGATAAGGTAAGTGCTAATCAGATTAGTGTTCGCCTGGAGCTCTTGGCTGATTACTATGCTGGCGTTTGGGCTCACTATGAGGATGCCATGAACCACTCGATGGAGTATGGCGACCTGGAAAAGGGTCTCGAACTGGCAAAGGCTATCGGCGACGACTGGTTGCAGAAAAAAGCACAGGGTAGGGCTACCCCCGAATCGTTTACCCACGGTACGAGCGATCAGCGTAAGCGCTGGCTGAAGCGTGGCTTCGAAACGGGCGATATGCGTACCTCGACCTTCAGCGTACAAAACTATAACGACTTATAAATGAAAAAAAGTAAACTGTCAAAGCGAATCACTTGGCGCGTGATAGTCATCATGCTGTGCTTCAATGTGCTGATCATTGCGGCCATCCTGGTTTTCGTTTTTGGTTATTCGTTGGCTAACAGCGGCATGCGTGGCCAGTATGTAACCGACGGCATCGATGGTAGGTTAGAATCTTCGGTCAAGGCTGTGAAGATTGCAGCAAGAAACAATGTGGAAGAGGTTGAAGACAATCTGGACACTCCCCAGACAGTTTTCGACGCTTTGGAGCATGAGCTGCGGTTGAATAACTCTTATATCGGGTTCGCGGCTGCTTTCGAGCCTAATTACTACCCCAGTGAGGGTTACTGGTTCGAACCGTATGTTATACTTACCGACAGCAACCATATCGAGCGCAAGCAGATAGGCTCGGCGCAGCATGACTACTTCAACACCGAGTGGTATATAAACGGCATGCAAGATGATAAAGGAGAGGGCTATCTGTCCGACCCGTATTACGATGCAGAAGGCGGCATGTCGTTGCTTTGCAGTTATATTCTGCCCATTCGCGACGCGAAAGGCGAAAAAGTGGGACTCTATTGCATCGACATGAGTCTTGACTGGCTCAAAACCATCATCGAAGAAGACCTCGAAAACGTCAAGAAAGAATTCTTCAGCGACTCAAATCATATAGGTGTATCAGATAAGACACCCTATTTCTCCATTCAGATTATTGATAGTAAGGGCCATAACATTATCGGTTCTGATTCTCTTGATACCAGTATTCTCAAGGGTGAGAAGAGAGAGTCGGTTGTCGGCTTGGAGATGCAGAATCTGATAGGTACGCCTTACTATGTACATACCCGACAGATAGCTGGTACTGATTGGACGCTGGCCGTGTTCCAGCATCGTAATCTGGTGTTTATGGGAGGCAAGGTTCTGGCGCTCGTCATTATCTTCTTTATGACCCTGGGCGCCCTCGTTATCTTCTTCTTTATGCATCGTAGTATCCACAGCGCCATCAAGTCGCTTGGCTATCTCTCCGAGTCGTCTTGTCAGGTGGCAAAGGGTAATTTCGATACACCGCTGCCCACCTTCGAGTATGACGACGAAATCAAGCAGCTGCGCGATTCGTTCGATTCCATGCAGCATTCGCTCAAGCACTATGTGAAGGAACTCAAGGAAACAGTTACCTCTAAAGCCTCTATGGAGAGCGAACTGAATATTGCCCACCATATCCAGATGGCGATGCTGCCCAAGACGTTCCCCGCATTCCCTCACCGCAACGATATCGAAATCTACGGCATGCTGACACCCGCCAAGAGTGTCGGTGGCGACCTCTATGATTTCATGCTCCGCGACGATGAATTGTTCTTCTGCATTGGCGATGTCTCGGGCAAGGGCGTGCCTGCATCGCTCGTGATGGCCGTTTCACGCACGCTGTTCCGTAATGTTGCTGTCAATGTGGATAAACCCCATCTCATCGTAGAGGCCATGAATAAGTCTATTTGCGATGGCAACGACAGTAGCATGTTCGTCACGCTGTTCGTTGGTGTGCTCGACTTGGCGACAGGGCATCTTACCTATTGTAACGCAGGCCATAATCCCCCATATTTGCAGAACAAGCTCATGGCGAGCGATCCGAACTTCCCAGTAGGAGCGATTCCTGATTGGGAGTTCATCGAGGAGGAAACCGACATTGCGCCTGGCGAAACCTTATTCCTCTATACCGACGGACTGACGGAAGCTGAGAACGCTAACCACGATGAGTTTGGCGAACAGCGTGTAGAGGAGATTATCGCTTCATCGTTGGCAGCTGGCGATTCGCCGAAACAAATGATAGACAACATGACGGCGGCAGTAACCCAGTTCGTGGGCGACACAGAGCAGAGCGACGACCTTACCATGCTTGCATTCAGGTATAACAAATTATAAAAACAATGGAATTAACAATGAAACCCTATTATCGTATGCTGGCTTACGCTGGCGGAGCATTCGTGCTAGTAATGATTCTTTTTGCCACTTGTTGTACAGTGGTTGATTCTGGTGAAGTGGGAATCCGTTTCCACAAGTGGTCGCTCAACGAGCAAGACTATGGCGGTGTAGAAGGTACCTGTAAAGGTTGGGTGTTCTATAACCCCATTACCACCAACGTGTTTACCTATCCTACGTTTACCCAGCGTAAACAGTACGAAACCTTCTCGGTAAATGCCAAGGATGCTTCGCTCTTTGAGATGGACCCTACCATCGCCTATCGTATCAATCCCGATAAGGCTTGCGATATCTTTACGAAGTATCGTGTAGGCGTCAAGGAACTCGAGGAGGGTTATATCCGCACCTGTATCTACGAGGCATATCGTACTTGTGCCAACCAGTACACCTCTGATTCGCTGATGTCTAACCGTGCCAATTTCGAACGCGACGTACGCAACCGACTGGAAAAGTCGCTGATGGCTGAAGGATTCCTGGTAGAGGAGTTTACCTCGAAGATTACCCCGCCATCGTCGTTGCTCTCGATGATCGATGCCAAGAACACCGCTATCCAGAGTGCCCTGAAGGCCGAGAACGAGGTAAAAGAGGCCGAGGCCAACGCTAAGATAGCTGTAGCCAAAGCCGAGGGTAATGCCCGTGCCATGAAGATCAAGGCTGATGCCGAGGCTTACTACAACCGTACCATCGCAGCCAGTCTCTCGCCCATGATTGTGCAAGAGGATATGATTGAGAAGTGGGATGGCAAGATGCCTCAGATCATGACCGGAGGTGGTGGCATGATGATGGATGTCTCGAAAGTCATCGGCGCTGCAAAGAAATAATTTCTCTAAGCCGTAACGCTTACAAATATCATAAAAGCCCCGCAGAATCATTCTGCGAGGCTTTTTTTACACAGTCTCAAACGAGGCACTTTATTATTGTGTGCGGAATGACGCTGTCATTTGTCATAATTGTCATGATTGTGAGTGTGGGAGAAAGTGGGTGCGAAATGGTGGAAAAGCGTTTGGAATTAGAGCTCTGGGTGAACGAAATGTGCATGCAGATTGAAGAAAACGGGGCGCGGATGAAGGTAAACGGGCGATGGATTAAGGGGTATTTATCATGCTGAAAAGGGGTGTTAATTGTAATTTTTGCGGCCACGTGAGGAAAAAAATTTCCCTTTAAGGGTAGCAATTTTATGTCGCGAACATGACAAACATGACAAATGACAGCGTCATATCCCGAGAGAGCGAATTTGAAGTTTATTCATATTTGAATTCATATTTATATATAATATTAATATTATATATAAATATTTTTAATATTCGAGACTTTTAAATAATCTCCTGCACAGAAATCGAGACCGTCATTTGTCACTTTTGTCACGAATTGACGGTGCGGATGTTTGGCAGTGTCGAAAAATATGCGTAACTTTGCAGGCTGAAAGCCTGCTGTGCCGCTAATGTTCGGCCTCTGAGCGGGCAAATTATAGTAAATTTTTACTAAATGAAGAAATGTTTGATAATGGTAGCAGCCGCCATGATGGCTGCCGCGAGCCTGCAGGCTCAGACGAAGCGTTCTGATAACTTCAAGGCGAAGTATGAACTGAAAGAGGTGGTGGTGATGAGCCGCCACAATATCCGTTCGCCGCTGACATCTGGTGGTGCAGCCTATATGCGCGTGACACCTTATGAATGGTTTAAGTGGACATCGCCCAGTAGCCAGCTGTCGCAGCGTGGCGGTGTGCTCGAGACAGAGATGGGACAGTTCTTCCGTAAATGGGTGGTTAGTGCAGGTCTGCTGCCTGATAACTATCGCCCGGTAGAGGGTGAGGTGCTGTTTTATGCCAACTCGCGTCAGCGCACGTTCACTACGGCGAAATATTTCTCTGCTGGTTTCCTGCCTTTCGCCAACGTAGAGATTCAGCATAAGTACGACGAAGACAAGATGGACCCTGTGTTTAAGGCTCAGTTCACGAAAATGAACGATGCGTACCGTCAGCAGATACTGGCTGAAATGGAGACTTTGCATGGTGGTCTGGAGGCCTGGATGCAGAGCGTTCAGCCTACGCTGACGCTGATGGAGGAGGTGATAGACATGGCTCATTCGCCAGCTGCTGCCAACGATACCGTTCATTTCCGCTTCGACGATACACAGTATAAACTGGAAAAGGGCGATGAGCCGAAGATGACGGGTGGCTTCAAGCTGGCCTACAGCGTTTCGGATGCCCTCGTACTGCAGTGCTATGAGAGTGAGAATATGGCTGCCTTCGGCCATGAACTGACTGAGGAACAATGGCGCGATATCTGCCGAGTGAAGGAGGTACACGACGGCTTGCTCTATGCCACTCACAGTGCTGCTGTCAACCTAGCCTATCCGCTGGTGAGCCGCATCCGTGAGGAACTCGCCAACGGAAGCCGTAAGTTCACCTTTCTTTGTGGTCACGATGTAAACCTCACTTCTATCGGAGCAGCCTTGCGGCTGAACCTTCCGGAGACGAAGCAGGCATTAGAGGTGCGTACGCCTATCGGCTCGAAACTCGTCTTCGAGAAATGGAACGATGGCAGTGAGGATTATGTTGCCATCAATCTGGTCTATCCTAAATACAGCCAGATGCATGCCCGCACGCTGCTCTCGCTTGAAGAGCCGCCAATGGTGCAGACGGTTACTATTGAGGGGCTGACGCCCAACAGCGACGGTCTCTATCGCCTGGCTGACCTCGATACCCGTATGGCCGGGGCGATGGGCGAATATGATGCCATCGAGGACGCGCCGACTGCCGTGACTTCTGCTTCTCGCGACGTTACCATCGGTGAAGGTCGTGCCTATACGCTGAATGGAACTCCAGCTGATGCTTCTACTCATGGTATCGTGATCAGAAATGGTAAAAAGGTAATCAGTAAATAAAGGTTGTCATGACCCATCGCTATGAGATATTTCATCACTTTTAGCTACGACGGAACCAATTATCACGGTTGGCAGATACAACCGAACGGGGTGTCGGTGCAGGAGAAACTGCAGGGAGCGCTCTCTACGCTGTTACGCGAGGAAATCGTGGTAACTGGGGCTGGGCGTACAGATGCGGGTGTGCATGCCAGAATGATGGTGGCGCATTTTGATACATTAAACGTTTTAAAGGACTTGGTGTATAAACTGAACAGGCTGTTACCGCAGGATATCGCCGTACAAAAGGTAGAGCCGGTAAGCGACGACATGCATGCACGGTTCTCGGCTACATCGCGCACCTATCATTATTATATCCACACGAAGAAGGATCCCTTCCTGAGGGCGTACTCATGCGAACTGCATTATCCGCTCGACTTTGAGAAGATGAACGAGGCGGGCAGAATCTTAACCACGTATGAGGACTTCGGAGCCTTCTGTAAGGCGCACAGCGACGTGAAGACGACGCTCTGCAAGGTAACGCGTGCCGAATGGATACAGATGGGCGAGACGACCTGGTATTTCGAAATTACGGCCAACCGATTCTTGAGGAATATGGTAAGGGCCGTGGTGGGCACGATGGTAGACGTAGGGCGGGGAAAACTCTCGCTGGAGGATTTCCGTAAAGTGATAGAGGGGAAGCAGCGTAGCGATGCCGGCGAATCAATGCCGGGCAATGCGCTGTTCCTGGAGGACATTAAATATTAAACATTAAATATTAATGTGGCTGATATTGGCTTTTATGTCGGCAGCGATGCTGGGCTGCTACGATTCGTTTAAGAAACATGCGCTGAAGGATAACGCGGTGATTCCAGTACTGTTTCTGAATACGTTGTTTTCGAGTTTGATTTTTCTGCCGTTTATCGTGCTGAGCGGTACGACTACGGCTCTTGATGATACCATCTTCCATACGGCGAGTGGCGGCTGGGAGATGCACAAATATATTCTGCTGAAAGCGCTCATCGTACTCTCAAGTTGGATTCTGGGCTATTTCGGCATGAAGCATTTGCCACTGACCATCGTAGGGCCTATCAACGCGACGAGACCCGTGATGGTACTGGTGGGTGCGCTGCTTTTCTTTGGCGAAAGGCTGAACATATGGCAGTGGATAGGTGTACTGCTGGCGGTCGTGTCGTTCTTGATGCTGAGCAGGAGTGGTAAGAAAGAAGGTATCGACTTTAAGCACGACCAATGGATATACATGATCGTAGGCGCTGCTGCACTCGGGGCAGTAAGTGGACTGTATGACAAGTATCTGATGGCGCCTGTAGAAAACGGAGGTGTAGGGCTCGACAGAATGATGGTGCAGTCGTGGTATAACATTTACCAATGTGCCATGATGGGGGCGATGCTGATGCTTCTGTGGTGGCCCAAACATCAGGAAACGACGCCTTTCCACTGGTCGTGGTCGATTCTGGGTGTGAGTGTTTTTCTGAGTACAGCCGACTTTATGTATTTCTACTCGTTGAGTCTGCCAGCGGCTATGATTTCGATTGTGTCGATGATTCGCAGGGGTAGTGTGATTGTCAGCTTCCTGTTTGGCGCATGGTTCTTCCACGAGCGTAATCTGAAGGCAAAAGCGGTAGACTTGGCGCTGGTATTACTTGGAATGGTCTTTCTTTACATCGGCAGCCGCTGATTTCTTCTTTTTCTTTTTTGAGAAAAGATCGCCCAGCCCGTCGAAGTCCTTCTTCATGATGATGCCGATACCCTGGGTATTGAGCGACGACTTGGTAAAGTAGCGGTCGTTCGTCTGGTTATACACCTTCAGGGAGAGGTTGCCGTTGGGGAAGAGCAGATACTGCAAATCGAAGTCGCCAATAAAGGAAGGGGTGGCCTGGGTAGCATTGTCACGATAGCCGAACTGACCATTGAAAAGCAGGCGGTTATTGAGCATGCGGCCATTGATGGTACCTTCGTATTCGGCATTATGCCAGCCTTCATTACCGGTAGAGATATTTGCACCGAAGTTCCAGTTGTCGTTCTTGATAATCTGGTTGAGCAGGGTGTTGAACTGTGTGGAGAGTGTTCCTGAAAGGAAACTCTGCATGGCGAGCGAGGTTTGGTCGCCCTGTTGGCCATTGTTGGCGGGATTCTGCGTATAAAATCGGCCTATACCCAACAGATATAACACTTGCTGATTCATCTCCTGCTGACCGTTAATTACAGAACGTACCATCTGCTGTTCGTCGGCATTGACATTTGGCATCTCAAGGTCGAAGTCTATTTGCGGCGCATTAGGCTGGCCACTGATATTCATGAGGCAGTTGACGCGGATCGTGTTGCTGGAGAACGAACTGCCGATGTTCAAATCGGAGAGACTGACGCCGTTGACCGTGTACATGGCCTGCATATTCAAAGCGGCATTGTAGGGATCGCCGCCAAAGACAATGGTGCCACCGGGATTGAACGTGAAATTCTTCTTGATGATGTTCTGGATGGTGATACCATAGGTACCGCGATCGATAGTATAAGTACCAAACATATTGAAGGAGCCCTTATTATGGTAGGTGGCGCGAATGGTTCCGCTTCCGTTCAGCGTGACATAATCCTTGGTGTTGGCGTCCATCAGCAGGCGAATGGTAGCTTCTGGCGTGGCGTTAACAAGGAAGTTGATGTAGATGTCGGTTCTGTTCAGATCAGCCGCAGAACTGTTCTCTTTCCGTTCTCCTCCTTCCACATTGTTCGAAATATCCTCCCACTGGATGAACTCCTGGCGCGAAATGGCATTGGGATTGGCTGTATTATAGACGAATACGGTATTCTTCTCGGGTGTGGCATTGCAATTGATAATCACCTCATTGTCGCGTCCCTGGATGGTGACGTTGCCAGAGGCATAGACCGTGCCGTAGAAATTGGAATCGCCAAAGTCGGTAAAGTCGTAAGCCAGCAGGTTTTCTGCCTCAACGCTCATATCGAACGTCATGCTAGTAAGGTGTTTGTGATGAATGCCTCCTGATACATAAGCTTCGTGGCCGTCGCGGTCGTAAATTCTCATGTGGCTTAGTGTTATCTCGTCGGGAACCATGACGACGGTGTCTCTGCGCAATTGATAGGTGGTATTGAGCGATGTAACAGTCGCTTCGCCGTCGACGACAACCTCGCCTGTCAGATTAATGTTGTCGAGTGTTCCAGAGAGGCGGGCTTTACCCTCGGCATGACCCGTGATGTGGCTGAGGAAGGTCTTGGTAAAATTATGCATGAAATCGATGTAAGTACCTTTTGCATCGAAAGTAAGGTCGATGGTGTTATGAACGGGCGATACATAGCCTTCGATGAAGGTTTGGGCATCGTCGCCATCATCGGTAAAGGCCTGGATATCGATTTGCTGGGCTTCTTTATTCCAGTCGGCTTTGGCGTGGAGTACGCCCATGCGACCCTCCTCGAACTTGAACTCCTCGACCTGCAAATCGGCGTGCGCATCGAAGTCGCCAAAGAGCTCTGTGGCCTTGGCGCGACCTGTGGCCTTACCACTAAACTCTACGCTGTGGAAGTTTACCAAATCGAGGATATAAGCTACCTCTACCTGATTTAGATCGACGATGAGCGAATCGGTAGGACGCTTTGAGGCAATACCATCGACGATAATGTGTTCTTGTCCGTGGTGGACGGAGAAATGGTCTACGAGCAAATAGTTCTCACAATACAGTATGTCAGAAGGCTCCAGATTCCATGTGCTGTTTTGCAGGATGACGTGTGAGGGACTGATACGCATGTGGGCCTCGGACTTGTTGTCGAGGTTACGATACAGTTGTACATCGGCATTCAGTTCGCCACTCATACGCTGAGCCTGATTGTGGTTATCCCATCGCAGGGCACTCTTGATATTATTGTGGCTGGCATCGGCCTGAAGTCCTAAGCTCAAGTGGTGACCGTTATCCATCAGTTTCGTCAGACTGACATTACACTTCATCGTGTCGGCAGGCGTGGTGATATTGATGTTGCCATCGGAATACCAGGCACCATCATAAGCAAAAGAAGGGAATTCGCCGTTAAGCTGAATGGCCTGGGTAAGGTCGTTAATCTGGGCTTGGAGGATGATAGGCTGGTGGAGCTGTAAGTCGACACCGAGGAAACGATTCAACCAGTCGGTTTTACTCAGTAGCAAGCGCAAACTGAAATTATTATCCGTCTGGTGATTGAGTGGCGGGAGTCCTGGCAGGGTAGGGAGCTTGGAACCTACAGCATTGGCAATACTCTGGGCTAGTGTGGTATAATCGAACTTGCCCCTCAGTTCTGCATTGGCAAAGTCACTCTTTAGCGTTAGAAAATGGATGCCCTCATCATAGCCAGAGGTTAGCGTCAAATTGTCGAGCTGATAGGGCTTTGCTGTTTCTGTGCCGCTTACATTGAGATTGCTAATGCGGATATCGCCTTGTGCATCATTGAGATTATGCGCCACAAAATCGGCATCGATATTGGCGGAGATGACCGATTCGCCAAACTGATTGGTTAGGTGAGCCATTTGTGGGGCCAGATGGACGATAGCGCCTTGGAGCTTTACTTTCTTGGCCTTGTTTTTAAGGAAAAGATCGTCGGTAATATCGCCATTGAGTTGGATTTTTACATTCGGATCGTCGATATCGACAGCGCCCATCAGATGGCCTTGTGTGTAGCTGCTATTCAGATGGATACGATGATAGGAATAGCCGTTGTAATCGAAATGACTGATGGTACCATTGGCCGTTACATCGGGATTCTTCTGATCGTGCCACTTTCCGCTCAGGGCGATATCGGTGGCTATCTTGCCAAAATGCTCATTGTTGAGCAGTTGGCGAATGTTTAAGTCAGGGGTTGCTATTTTTGCAAGGAATAACTTGTCGGAGGTAATGTCGAACGATACCTTTACATGCCCTGCACCAGAGGATACATTGGCCAGGAGCGATGTCGTGCCTTTCTCGTTTTTATCAGCACGGCCCGATAGCTGAAGACTGCCTATACGAGTGATTTCCAGAGGTATCTGAGGGAAACTCTTAACCCAGAAATCGATATTCGACTCAGAGAGGTTAGCGTGATTCATCTCTACGTGCCATACGGGTTGGTGTTGCCAATCCTCAATAGAACCGCTGGCCAGAATGTCGATATCCTTCTCTTCGGTGGCGATGCTGAGCGACGGAATCGTCAGTTTCCTATCTGTACCATTGAACTGTGAATTGACGAGAATCTGTCTTTGGAAATTCTTAAACGAATGATTGAAACATCTTAGGTCTGAAGGCGTTATGCCAGAATCTTTTATCACGCCATAAAAGGAAAGAGAGCCAGGGACGAGGCGCTGCGATTCAAATTGATACCCAGCAGAAAGTGTGTCGATTTGCAGTAGACTACTGGGCAACGCTACCTGCAATTGCGTGAGCAGGGCGCTGCGTTTGCCAGCGTTGAGTTTCAGACTGATGCGCTCGATATCCAGCCCGGACTGTTCATGGCATTCCAGGCGCTTGATGTTCACATTGAGCGAATCGTCGGTAAGTGTACGCAGATTGATATCGGCATTTACACGGTAGAATCTGAGGTGGGCGAGATTGAAAAGCCCTTCTGTACGCGGCTTGAAATGCTGGTCGAAACTGAACGAAGAGCGGCGCATGATAAAGGAATTGATGCGCAAATCGAGTGGGGTGTGGCTAGTGGTGTCTTTCGAAGCCAGACTATCGAGCATGAACTGGAAATTGGGTTTAGAGTTCTGTGTGTGCTGATAGAGCGAGAGGTGGGCGCCAAAAAGCTGTGCAGAGTTAATCGCTATCTTGCCGTTTATTAAAGGTGCGATATCAACCTTGGCAGAAAGACGGGCTATGCGCACCATCTCCTTTCGTTGCTGGTCGTAGATAAGGACATCGTTGACGATGATTCGATTCAGGAAGCCTAAGTCCACACGTCCAATTGAGACTTGTGTACCTAGTTTTTGCCCAGCAACATCGGATATTTTAGATCCAATGAACTGCTGAGCAGTAGGGATATGAGTGATTCCCATAAGCATCAAGTTGATAGCGATGATGCCCCAAATCGTCCAACTGACGAACTGTTTGATTAACTTCACGAGGCAAAAATACGATAAAATATCGGGATTTCATCATTTTTTTTATAATTTTTGGTTTTGTCTGCCAAATTTTTAGTAATTTTGCCATCGTAGTTTGCAACTATTCTTTCAAACATTTATATAAATGGCAAATGTAATTAAGCTAAAGAAAGGCTTGGACATTAAGCTTCAGGGACGAGCTGAGGAGAAACTGATTCAGTTGAAGTCGAATGGCAAGTATGCACTTGTGCCAGACGACTTTGAGGGCGTTACTCCGAAAGTTGTCGTCAAGGAAGGCGATAAGGTCAAAGCCGGGGATGCCTTGTTTGTAAACAAGCAGTATCCTGAAGTGAAGTTTGCCTCGCCAGTAAGCGGAACAGTCCGTGAAGTGGCTCGTGGTGAACGTAGAAAAGTGCTCTGCATTAAGATTGATGCGGATGCCCAGCAGGAGTTTACGGACTTCGGCAAGAAAGACGTCGACAAACTGGTAGACGATCAAGTGATTAACGCTTTGCTGGAAGCTGGCATATTCGGCTACATCAATCAGTTGCCTTATGCCGTATCTACCAATCCCAGTGTGAAGCCAAGGGCTATTTTCGTATCAGCCCTGCGCGACAAACCACTGGCTGGTGACTTCGAGTATGAAGTACAGGGACAGGAGGCTGATTTCCAGACTGGTATTGACGCCCTGGCTCGTATTGCTACCGTTTATCTGGGTGTAGGCGTGGGCTCAAAGCTCCAGAATACCAAGAATGCTGAGGTAACCGTATTCGAAGGTAAATGTCCTGCCGGTAACGTAGGTGTTCAGGTGAATAACATCGCTCCTGTGAATAAGGGTGAGGTGGTATGGACCATTGGCGATCCTACGGTCGTACTCTTCATCGGACGCTTGTTTAATACTGGAAAGGTGAACTTGACACGTCGTGTGGCTCTCTGTGGTAGCGAGATTACAAGTCCTGCTTACGTAGATATGCTGGTAGGCGAGGAACTATCTACGCTTTTGAGCAACAGTTACGATGCTTCTAAGAGTGTTCGTATTATCAATGGTAATGTGCTGACGGGCCGCCCAACTAGCAAGGATGGTTTCCTGGGTGCTCACTCTAGCGAGATTACCGTGATTCCAGAGGGTAATAATGCTGACGAGATGCTGGGATGGGTTCTCCCTCGTTTCAAGCAGTTCTCTATTAACCGCAGCTACTTCTCATGGCTATGCGGCAAGAAGCAGTATGCGCTCGATGCGCGTATAAAAGGTGGTGAGCGCCACATGATTATGAGTGGTGAGTACGACAAGGTGCTGCCGATGGATATTTATGGCGAATACCTCATTAAGGCCATCATCGCCGGCGATATCGACCGCCAGGAGGCATTGGGTATCTACGAGGTGGCTCCTGAGGACTTTGCCCTTGCAGAGTTCGTGGACTCATCGAAACTCGAATTACAGCGCATTGTGCGTGAAGGACTGAATATTTTACGTAAAGAAAACGCATAACTATGTCAGTATTAAGAAATTATCTCAATAAAATCAAGCCGAACTTTGAGGAGGGTGGCAAGCTTCATGCCTTCCGCTCTGTGTTCGACGGCTTTGAGACTTTCCTTTATGTGCCTAACGACACAGCGAAGGCTGGTAGCGTGAATATTCACGATGCCATCGACTCGAAGCGCATTATGAGTATGGTGGTGATCGCCCTGATGCCCGCCATGCTGTTTGGTATGTATAATATCGGCTATCAGAACTATTTGGCTGCAGGCACACTTGCAACGGCAGGCTTCTTCGAAATCTTCTTCTATGGTTTCCTGGCTGTGCTGCCAAAGATTCTGGTAAGCTATATCGTAGGTCTGGGTATCGAGTTTGCCTGGGCACAATGGAAGGGTGAGGAAATCCAGGAGGGTTACCTCGTATCTGGTATCATCATTCCGCTGATTATTCCTATCGGCTGCCCATTGTGGATGCTGGCACTTGCTTGTGCTTTCTCAGTCATCTTCTGTAAGGAGATATTCGGCGGTACGGGTATGAACATTTTCAATCCTGCCATTGCAGCCCGTATGTTCCTGTTCTTCGCCTATCCATCGAAGATGACGGGTGATACTGTTTGGGTAGCTCAGGATTCTATCTTTGGACTGGGTAACAATCTGCCCGACGGCTTTACTGCTGCCACACCACTCGGTCAGCTGGCACAGAACATCACCCCTGATGCCTCTATCCTTGATATGGCACTCGGATTTATTCCTGGTTCTATCGGTGAGACTTCGTTGATTGCTATTGCTATCGGTGCTGCTATCCTGCTGTGGACAGGCATTGCCTCTTGGCGCACCATGCTCAGCGTGTTTGTAGGCGGTATTGCTTTCGCCTTGCTGTTCGAACAGACTGGTCAGGGCATGACATGGTGGCACCACTTCGTCATGGGCGGCTTTGCCTTTGGTGCTGTGTTTATGGCTACCGACCCTGTGACATCATGCCGTACACATACAGGGCAGTATATCTACGGCTTCCTGATTGGTGGAATGGCCATCATCATCCGTGTGCTGAATGCCGGTTATCCTGAGGGTATGATGCTCGCTATCTTCTTTGGTAATATGTTTGCTCCTACTATCGACCACTTCGTTGTGGAGCGTAATGTCTCTAACCGTTTAAAGAGAGGAGGTACCAAATGAAACTGAATACAAACTCTAACGCGTACATTATTATATATAGCGCGATACTCGTGGTCATCGTGGCCTTCCTGTTGGCCTTTGTCTATAAGGCACTGAAACCTATGCAGGACGCTAACGTAGAACTCGATACGAAGAAACAGATTCTCTATTCGCTGAATATCCGCAATCTGGATGGTGCTGAGGCAGAAGCCAAGTACGCTGAACTCGTGAATGATACGCTAGATTTCGCAGGTCAGAAAATCCTGATGGCAGAAATTGAAGAAGAGCCGATTATAATCTTCGAAATGAAGGGCATGGGACTCTGGGGCGGCATTAGTGGCTATATGTCAGTACGTCTCGACCCAGAGAAAGGCGGTTTTGCTGTTTACGGTGCCTACTTCAACCACGAGAGTGAAACGGCTGGTCTTGGAGCAGAGATTAAAGACTCGCAGGAGTGGCAGGAGAAATTCATTGGCAAGCGTATCATAAAAGAGGGCCCTGATGGCAAAGATCACGTGGCGCTCTCTATCGTGAAGAAGGTGGAAGACCCTGAGACACAAGTAGACGTTGTAACAGGTGCTACACTGACCTCTAATGGTGTAGACGAAATGATTAAACGTACCTTTGGCATCTGGACAGGTGAGTACGATCTTGGCATTGACGAGTCGGAAATGGAAAAGATGTTGATCAAGAGTTTATACAAAGACTCTGACATCAGTGATGCTGAACTCGAGAAGATGATTAAGGTAAGGAAAGTAAAGGAGGAATAAGTTATGGCATTATTCAGTAAACAAAATAAAGAGGTATTTACCAATCCTCTGAATCTCGACCATCCTATTCTGGGACAGGTACTTGGTATCTGCTCGGCATTGGCTGTGACTTCTCAGCTGAAGCCCGCTATTGTGATGGGTCTCGCTGTGACGGTTATCACCGCCTTTGCGAATGTGATTATCTCTATCATCCGCAACACCATTCCTAACCGCATTCGTATTGTGGTTCAGCTGGTGGTTGTGGCTGCTCTTGTAACCATCGTTTCTCAGATTCTGAAGGCTTTCGCTTATGACGTGAGTGTTCAGCTGAGCGTGTATGTAGGTCTGATTATCACCAACTGTATCCTGATGGGTCGCCTCGAAGCCTTTGCTATGCAGAACAAACCTTGGCCTTCGTTCCTCGACGGTGTAGGTAATGGTCTGGGCTACGCTATGATTCTGGTTATCGTAGGTGCTGTTCGTGAGCTTTTTGGTCGTGGTTCTTTGCTGGGCTTCCAGATTATCCCTGATGCCTGCTATAACTTCGGCTACGTGAACAACGGAATGATGACGATGCCGGCAATGGCGCTGATTCTCGTGGGATGTGTGATTTGGGTTCATCGTGCTTACTTTTATAAGGAGAAATAAGATATGGAACACGCAATATCATTACTATTCAGGTCGATCTTTGTCGACAATATGATCTTCGCCTTCTTCCTCGGCATGTGCTCATATCTGGCTGTGTCGAAGACCGTGAAGACCTCTCTGGGACTGGGATGTGCAGTAACCTTCGTGCTTACCGTTACCGTTCCCGTCAACTATCTTTTGCAGACTAAGGTACTGGGGCCAGACTGCCTTGTAGAGGGTGTAGACCTGAGTTACCTGAGTTTTATTCTCTTCATCGCTGTGATTGCAGGTATGGTGCAGTTGGTGGAAATGACGGTAGAGAAATATTCACCATCGCTCTATGCAGCGCTGGGTATCTTCCTGCCGCTGATTGCTGTGAACTGCGCTATCATGGGTGCCTCGCTCTTTATGCAGCAGCGCATCTTAATGGACCCCTCTAACTCGCAGGCCATCACCTCTATCTTCGATGCCATCGTATATGGCTTTGGCTCTGGTATCGGTTGGATGCTCGCTATTGTAGCTATGGGTGCCATTCGCGAGAAGATGCAGTATTCGGATGTGCCCAAACCCTTGCAGGGTCTTGGCATCGTGTTTATTACCGTAGGCCTCATGGCAATGGCCATGATGTGTTTCTCTGGACTAAATATTTAAAAAGGTATGGCACAGTTTATAGCATATAGTATCGGAGTATTCCTCATTGTCATACTCCTGCTCGTAATTATCCTGCTGGTGGCAAAGAAATATCTCTCACCTTCAGGAAATGTGAATATTGTAATTAACGGTGATCGTACCATCTCTGTAGCTCAAGGTAGTTCTCTGATGGCCACACTTAACGAGAATGGTGTGTTCTTGCCCTCTGCTTGTGGCGGAAAGGCCTCATGCGGCCAGTGTAAGGTACAGGTTCTCGAGGGTGGAGGAGAGATTCTTGACTCTGAGAAGCCTCACTTCTCGCGTAAGGAGATTAAAGCTGGCTGGCGTTTGGGCTGTCAGTGTAAGGTGAAGGGCGATTTAAAGATTCACGTAGATGAAAGTATTCTTGGTGTTAAGGAATACGAGTGTACCGTTATTAGTAATAAGAACGTGGCTACGTTTATCAAGGAGTTCAAGGTGCAATTACCTGCAGGCGCCCACATGGACTTCCTGCCTGGATCATATGCCCAGATTAAGATTCCTGCTTTCGACTGCATCGATTATGATAAGGACTTTGATAAGTCGCTGATAGGTGATGAGTATCTGCCATCATGGGAGAAGTTTGGCTTGTTCCCATTGAAGTGTAAGAACCCGGAACCCACCATTCGTGCTTATTCAATGGCCAATTACCCTGCAGAGGGTGATGTGTTTATGCTGACGGTTCGTATCGCTACACCACCATTTAAACCAGATCGTAGTGGCTTCATGGAGGTGAACCCAGGTATTGCTTCGTCGTATATCTTCTCGCTGAAGCCTGGTGATAAGGTCATTATGAGTGGTCCTTATGGTGACTTCCATCCACACTTCGACTCAAAGAAGGAGATGATTTGGGTAGGAGGTGGTGCCGGTATGGCTCCGCTGCGTGCTCAGATTATGCACATGACGAAGACGCTGCATACTACCGATCGCGAGATGCATTACTTCTATGGTGCTCGTGCGCTGAACGAGGTATTCTATCTGGAGGACTTCCTCGGACTGGAGAAGGAGTACCCCAACTTCCACTTCCATCTGGCACTCGACCGTCCAGACCCAGCTGCAGATGCTGCTGGCGTGAAGTACACCCCAGGCTTCGTTCATCAGGTAATGCTGAATACTTACCTGAAAGATCATGAGGCTCCAGAGGATGTAGAGTACTACATGTGTGGTCCTGGCCCTATGTCTGCTGCGGTGGTTTCTATGCTCGATTCGCTCGGCGTAGAGCCAGAAAGCATCATGTATGATAACTTTGGAGGTTAAATAAACTTAAGAATGACGGGTCTAACAGAGCGTTAGGCCCGTTTTTTTACAATTATTTTGTGAATATCCTTTGGAGGTTCCAGTTTTTTTTGTAATTTTGTAGCCGATAGAATCAACCTAAAATGAAGTCGAGGCTACTACATATCGTTGTGATGTTGCTGACCATTGCTCTTCAGGCAAAGGCAGATAACCTTGGCTTTACGAAACAAAATCCCTTGATTTTCGGTATGGATATGGATTATCCTCCGCTTGAATATGTTAATCCAGATGGTATTCCTGAGGGGCGTGATGTGGAATTTACGCAAGAATTAATGCGTCGTTTGAATATTCCTTTTACTTATTCACCTAATACATGGAAGGCCATTGCGGGCGATATCCTGAATGGAAAAGTAGATCTTGGCATGATGGTTTATTCCAGTTATCGAAAGGATTCTACGAATTATTCTCGTGCGGTTTTTCGCATGTACTATCAGATCCTGTATCGTTCAGAAGAGAAGTCTTCCTTCGATATTCGTAATCTTTCAGGTAAGACGATTGCCTTTATGTCCTCAAGACCTGTTAAGGATACGTTGCAGAAAATTGGTGCAAAGACTATCATCGTGACGGATATCAGCAAAGCAATTCTGAATCTGTCGGAAGGTTACTATGATGCGCTTATTTGTTTTCGTCACCAAGCGAAGTATTTGACGGAACGATACAACATCAAAAACTTGATGTATACCGATCTTACCTTAATGCCCCGTGAATATTGCTATGTGAGCAATAACAAGAAATTGATAGATGCTATTGATAAAGAACTTGATAAGATGGATCAGGAAGATGTTATCAATAACATTTATGGTACAGATATAACCTCGGAGTTCGGCTCGAAAGAGATACCCCAATGGGTTTGGTATCTTGTTGCGATTGTGATCTTCTTGTCGCTAGTGATTGTTATTTTCATGCAGCGACTGGCCCGCAGACGTCTGATGGTAGAAATCAAGCGTGCCCAGGAAAATGAAGAATTGGCTCGTAAGAACGAACAGAAAGCAAGAGAGAATGAGGAGCGTGCTAGAAAAAGTGAGGAACTGAAAGACGTATTCCTAAGCAATGTGAGTCATGCTTTACGCACGCCATTGAATGCCGTCATAGGCTTCTCAGATCTTCTGATGACAACGCCAGAAGAGGCTTTACCAAATGAAGAGCGCCAACAGTTGTATGGACTCATCAATGATAATGGCTTGCAGTTGCTCCATTTGATTAACGAACTGCTTACTTTGGGCGACATCGAAGTAAAGGATCAGGTGTTTGAGCGCCAAGTGGTGGATGTTGATCAGGAGATGAGAGCATATGCAGCAGAAATACGTCCTCAATTATATGATGGCGTGGAGTTTGTGCTAAATGAGCCCATGAATGGTATCCGTGCACTTGTGGATGCAAAGATGATGCGCACGGTTACAATGCATCTGCTGGAAAATGCTCAGCAACATACAAAGAGCGGAAAAGTAGAATTGAGCTACTATGTAAAAGAAGGTGGTCTTTATGTGGAGGTGAAGGATACAGGTGAAGGATTGCCTGATCCATGGAAGAAGAACATTTTTGCACTACTATCTGATAAAAACACTTATGTACAAGAAGAAGTCCCAGGGCTTGGACTTAGTGTGATGAAGGCTATCATCGACAAATCGGGTGGTAAAGTAGGATATAATGATAATGAAGAAGCAGGAAGCGGTTGTATTTTCTGGTATTGGGCACCAGTTCAGATCGTTGACTGATGAATGATAATATATTAAGGCAGAGAAGGTAATGACATCAATCGTTGTTATATTGTTACTATTAGGTTATGTGCTGATTGCTACAGGCCACTTGACAGGTGTAAACAAAGCTGCTATTGCGATGTTTATCGGTACAGTGGGTTGGGTAATATACATTTGCTATGGTACAGACTATGTCATGTCGCTCCATCCTCAGGATTATGAAGACTTTTTAGGAGGAGCAGATCCATCGAGCGATGCTGTAAAACTATACATATATGATAATGTATTCCTTTATTATGTAGGTAGAGCTGCAAGCATTGTGATGTTTCTCCTTTCTACGATGACGATCGTAGAGATTCTGAACAATAATGGCTGTTTTGATTTCGTCACGAAATGGATACGTACGCGTAACTCTAAACGGTTGCTTTGGACCATTACATTTGCTACTTTTATTCTGTCGGCAAATCTTGATAATCTTACTACTGCTACAACCATGCTGGTCATTATGCGAAGTATTGTCCAGAACCGGCGTCAGCGTATGTTGATAGGTGCAGCTATTGTTATAGCTGCTAATTGTGGCGGATGTTTTACTGTTATTGGCGATCCTACAGGACTCATTCTATGGGGTGATGGAGCTGTAACGGCTACGAATTTCTCATCGTATATGGCTCTGCCTGCTATTGTAGCATGGGTAGTTCCTACGATCTTAATTAATCGCGAATTGCCAGAAAGACTTGATACCCAGTGGGCTCCTATGCCTTATCGTGGTGATGAGACGAACCTGAATTCGTGGCAACGGGTGCTGATGCTTTTCGTGGGTATTGGTGGCTTGTGGTTTATTCCTACATTTCACAATATTACAAAGTTGTCACCATTCCTTGGCGCTTTGTGTGTACTAAGCGTTTTGTGGATAGTAAATGAGGTGATGAATCGTAAACTGATGGCTGCAGACCAAATGTCAGAACGTCGCATTCCCATGGCATTGCAGTATGGCACTATTCAGCAGATACTTTTTGTGATGGGTATTATGCTTGGTATGGGTGTAGTTACAGAGATGGGCGTGTTTGGCGATGTGTCAGCCTGGTTTAATCAGAATATCAGAAGCGTGTGGGTAATAGGTGTAGTGAGTGGTTTGTTGAGTGGTATTGTAGACACATTTACGATAGCAGTGAGTGATATCTCACTTTACCCAGTTGTAAAAGGTGCATTACCTGGTGACTATATGGGTAACTTTATAGCCAATGGTGCCTATTGGAAGATTGTAGCCTATACGACAGCAGTAGGAGGTTGTCTGCTCAGTGTAGGTTCTGTAAGTGGACTGGCTCTGATGAAAATGGAGCATGTGCATTTAGGTTGGTATGTGAAGAATCTAACACCGAAAGTGTTGATTGGAGCACTGCTTGGCTTAGCCATTTTATGGGTTGAATTAAATTATGTGTAACTAAAACGAATAGGAGTTATGAGTAAGATTAAAACGATTGGTATCTTGACATCAGGAGGTGATGCACCAGGCATGAATGCTGCCATTCGTGCCGTGACGCGTGCAGGTATTTACAACGGTTTCAAAATCAAGGCAATCTATCGTGGCTACGAAGGTTTGATCCACGATGAAGTGAAGGAGTTTACCACAGAGAACGTAAGTGGTATTATTACCCGTGGCGGAACCATCTTGAAGACGGCCCGTTCAAAAGACTTCATGACCCCAGAGGGTATGCAGAAGGCTTATGAGACCATCCAGAAAGAAGAGATCGACGCGCTGATCGTGATCGGTGGTAACGGCTCACTGACGGGTGCCTGGAAATTTGGTGTGGAGTACGATTTCCCATGTATCGGTCTGCCAGGTACCATCGACAATGACCTCTATGGTACTGATGATACCATTGGTTACGATACAACGATGAATACCATCATGGATTGTGTCGATAGAATCCGTGATACGGCTAACTCTCACGAGCGCATCTTCTTCGTGGAGGTGATGGGTCGTGACGCAGGTTTCCTGGCACAGAACTGTGCGATTGCCTGTGGTGCCGAGGCTGCCATTGTTCCTGAGGAGACGACTGATGTTGACCAGTTGGCGCAGTTTATGGGTCGTGGTATCCGTAAATCTAAGAAATCGTGTATCGTCATCGTGTCAGAGAGTCCTAAGTGTGGTGCCCTCTACTATGCCGATCGTGTAAAACATGAGTTCCCGGAGTTCGATGTACGTGTGTCTATTCTGGGTCATCTACAGCGTGGTGGTTCACCCACAGCCCTTGACCGCATTCTCGCCTCTATAACTGGCGTAGGTGCTATCGAAGCAATCAAACAAGGACAGCGCAATATCATGGTAGGTGTACGCAATAACGATGTGGTCTATGTGCCCTTCTCGGAAGCTATTCGTACTGATAAGCGCTTCGACAAGCGACTGATTAAAGTGCTCGACGAACTGAGTATTTAATATTTATGGCAGATATCAAGAAAATCGTATTAACAGGAGGCCCGTGTGCAGGTAAAACTACAGCACTCGTTAAGATCACAGAATATTTCTCGGGTTTTGGTTATAAGGTGTTTAATGTACCCGAAGTGCCTACTATTTATAGTACGGCAGGATGGAACTACCTTACACCTAATCGTGACCTTTACTATCAGGGGGAACTTGCTATTCTGGAGACACAACTCGCACTTGAGAATCAGTTTATAAAATTGGCTGAAGTGTGTCATAAGCCAGTGCTGGTGGTATGCGATCGTGGTACCCTTGATATCTCTGCTTATATCAAACCGGAAGAGTGGGAGGAGATTACAGCGATGGCTGGTACTAATAGTAATGAGTTGCGCGAGCGATATGATGCTGTCCTACACCTTGTGTCGGCTGCTGATGGCGCAGAACAATACTATACCACAGCTACCAATGCTACTCGTTATGAGCAAGCCAACGAAGAAGGACTCCGTATTGCCAGAGAACTTGATAAGAAAGTAATTAAGGCATGGACTGGTCATCCTCATTTACGGGTAATCAATAATCACAATGACTTTGAAAACAAGTTGAATCGTGTACTTAATGAGATAGCAAAGGTCGTTGGATTACCTCAGCCTGTTCAAGAAGAACGTATCTTCCGTGTTGAAATCTGTGGTGAAATTCCAGAATGCTCTGAGAGTGAAATAACTCAGACGTATCTCGTTGCAGAACCCGGTTGCGAGGTTCGTCTTCGTCGTAGAGAATGGAGTGGGGGAAAAGTTGTCAATGTACATCGTTCTAAGAAAAGAATCTCTGATACGGAGGTCATCGAAACGGAACGTCAGGTTGATAACAACCTTTACGAGCAGATGTTACAGCAAGCCGATCCATATCGTGCTACGATTAAGAAGAAACGTCAGAGTTTTATCTGGAAAGGACAATTTTTCGAAATCGATACTTTCCATTCGCCGGTCAATGATCTGGTAATGATGGAAACAAAAGGTGTTACAGAGAAAGAAACCGTTAATTTTCCTCCTTTCATTAAAGTGATTGAGGACGTAACGGGTAATAGTAAATACCTTAATTATAATATTGCCCTCAACAGATAATGGCTCAAAAATAGATGATTTTGGTATTTTATTAGCAAAAAGTTTTTTTCTTTCAGAAATAATTGTTACTTTTGCAATCAACTGAAACAGAATTAGTAAACTTAAAAACAAACAAGTAACTTAAAATATTAACGCTTATGTCACAAATTACTGGACACATTTCCCAGATTATTGGCGCCGTTATCGATGTCTATTTCGATACCGAGGGTCAGGATGCTGAGAAAGTGCTGCCAAAGATTCATGATGCATTGAAGATTGACCGTGGTGACGGGCGCGAACTGATAGTCGAAGTGCAGCAGCACATCGGCGAAGATACGGTTCGCTGTGTGGCTATGGACAATACTGATGGCTTGCATCGTGGACTGGAGGCAATTCCGACGGGCTCACCAATCGTGATGCCTGCCGGTGATCAGATTAAAGGTCGTATGCTGAACGTAATCGGACAGCCTATTGACGGTATGAAACAGCTCGACATGAAAGGTGCCTATCCCATTCACCGTGAGGCTCCTGCGTTCGAGGAACTTTCTACGAAGAAAGAAATCCTCGCTACGGGTATTAAGGTGATTGACTTACTGGAGCCTTACATGAAGGGTGGTAAGATCGGACTCTTCGGTGGTGCTGGTGTAGGAAAGACAGTGCTCATCATGGAGCTCATCAACAACATCGCCAAGGGACACGACGGTTTCTCTGTATTCGCTGGTGTGGGTGAGCGCACCCGTGAGGGTAATGACCTGATTCGAGAAATGATAGAATCGGGTGTTATCCGCTATGGTGAGAAGTTCCGCCAGGCTATGGAAGAAGGTAAGTGGGATCTCTCATTGGTTGATCCTGAGGAATTGAAGAAAAGTCAGGCCACACTGGTGTATGGTCAGATGAACGAGCCTCCTGGTGCACGTGCATCTGTGGCACTTTCTGGTCTGACCGTTGCCGAAGGCTTCCGTGATGGAGGAGGCAAGGATGGTGGTGCTGCTGATATCCTGTTCTTCATCGACAACATCTTCCGTTTCACCCAGGCTGGTTCTGAGGTATCTGCTCTGCTGGGTCGCATGTCTTCAGCTGTAGGTTATCAGCCAACTTTGGCCTCTGAGATGGGTACCATGCAGGAGCGTATTACTTCTACAAAGAAGGGTTCTATCACATCAGTACAGGCTGTGTATGTGCCTGCCGATGACTTGACTGACCCTGCACCTGCTACCACGTTTACCCATTTGGATGCTACGACGGTGCTCGATCGTAAGATTGCTGAACTTGGTATTTATCCAGCTGTGGATCCGCTGGGATCAACCTCTCGTATCCTTGATCCGCTGATTGTGGGTAAGGCTCATTACGATTGTGCCCAGCGCGTGAAGCAGATTCTGCAGCGCTTCAAGGAACTTCAGGACATCATTGCCATCCTTGGTATGGATGAACTCTCTGATGAAGATAAGCAGACGGTAAACCGTGCTCGTCGTGTACAGCGTTTCCTCTCTCAGCCGTTCTCTGTGGCTTCTCAGTTCACAGGTCTGCCTGGTGTCATGGTGCCAATCGAAGAGACCATCAAGGGCTTCAATGCTATCCTTGACGGTGAAGTTGACGACCTGCCAGAACAGGCATTCTTGAACGTTGGTACGATTGAAGATGCCAAGGAGAAGGCCAAGAAGCTTCTTGAGGCTGCTAAAGCGTAACATTAATCATTAAACATAAAACGTTTATGTTGCAGCTTAAAATTGTTTCGCCCGAGAAGGTAGAATACGACGGAGTAGTAGAACGTGTCCTGGTACCTGGTACGATGGGACAGTTTGAGATACTTAACGATCATGCCCCAATTATCTCTACCCTTCAGAAGGGTACAGTAGAATATCTCAATAGTGAGGGTAAAGTTTCGCTTGAGATTCTTGGCGGATTCGTTGAAGTACAGAAGAATGTGGTTAGTCTTTGTGTAGAAATGGCATGATACAGAGTGTTGAAAAGTTGAGTAAGAACTATATGAAGCAAGGACTGTTTATTGCAGTCGGCTTAACCCTCATTACGTTACTCGTAATGCAGATATGGTTCCTCGACCTGCTTACACCCGCCATTATCAGTGCAATCTTTGCACTTGTAATGTGCTGGACTATAGGTCTGATATGGCGACGTGTAGCCAAACGCTCTCCTGAGAGTCTGCCAACGTTTTTTACAGCAGTGTCTGGCTTCCGCTTGTTGTTGGCATTGGCTGTAATGTTCGTTTACTACCTTGTAGACACGCACGACTCGATGTTTCGTTTCTTCTTGGTGTTCATGGCGTTCTATATCGTATCGCTAGTACATCATACCATCTTCTTCGCCAGAGTGTCGAACCGCTCCTGACGAACTTTACTCAAGTTTGCTAATACATAGTAGATAATGAAAGAATTAAAAACGATAATCCTCCTGATGATGGTAGCATTGCTACCGATGCCAGCGCTCGCGAATGAGGGTGGTGAAGGTGAGGAGCTCGACATTCCTGAGATTGTCTTGCATCACTTAGCCGATTCATACGAGTGGCACATCGCCAGCTATCAGGGACAGCATCTAAGCATCCCTCTTCCTATCATCATCCGTAGCGAAAATACCGGACAGTGGCATTTCTGTACTGCTCATAGCTTGCCCGATGGTTTCTTCTTTAGTGAAGAACATCACGGTAAGATATATGAACGTATTGCTGATGGCACAGAAGCACGTCCTTTGGATCTCAGTATCACTAAGAGTGTACTGCAAATCTGGATTGTGGTAGCTGTGCTTATCATCGTCTTCCTGAGTTGTGCCCGCTGGTATAAGAAGCATGACGCGATGAGCGAAGCACCTAAGGGATTTGTAGGAGCGATGGAGATGATCGTGATGACGATTCATGATGACTTAATTAAGTCGTCTATTGGTGAGAAGCATTATAAACCCTATGCTCCTTACCTTCTCACGGTATTCTTCTTCATCCTTACCTGTAATCTTATAGGTTTGATTCCTGTATTCCCAGGAGGTGCTAACGTAACGGGTAACATCAACATTACTTTCTTCTTGGCTGTATGCACGATGCTTGCCATCAACATCTTTGCCAACAAGGAGTATTGGAAGGAGATCTTCTGGCCTGAGGTTCCTCTATTCCTCAAAGCCTATCCTGCTCCTGTGATGCCACTTATCGAACTCTTTGGAGTGTTTACGAAGCCCTTCGCGTTGATGATCCGTCTTTTTGCCAACATGATGGCAGGTCACGCTGTGATTCTATCATTTACGTGTGTGATCTTCCTCGGTTGGTCAATGGGTGTAGGATTCGGACTTGGACTAAACACCTTCAGTATCATCATGCTGCTGTTTATGAATGCGCTTGAATTACTGGTTGCTTTTGTTCAGGCCTACGTGTTCACCATGCTCAGTGCGGTGTTTATCGGACTTGCTCATAAAGAGCACCACGCCGAGTAAGGTTATATTAAAAGGTTTAAAAGTAAGTACAAACATTTATTAATAATTAAAAATTTTAAAGATTATGATTTCAGCTTTATTATTGGCCGCAGAAGGTCTGGCTCAGCTGGGCTGCGGTATCGGTGCAGGTATTGCAACAATTGGTGCAGGTTTGGGTATTGGTAAGATTGGTGGTAGCGCTATGGACGCTATTGCTCGTCAGCCAGAAGCTACTGGTAAGATCCAGACAAACATGATTCTGACCTCTGCATTCGTTGAGGGTTGTGCACTCTTCGCAATTGCAGCATGTGCATTCTTGATTAAGTAAGTGACTGTTCCATCAAGTAAGAATCTAAAGATTACAGCGAATGGATTTCAGTAAACTGCCAGCAATCCTCACTCCTGATCTGGGACTTTTGTTCTGGATGCTCTTGGCGTTTGCCGTAGTCTTCTTCGTGCTTGCAAAGTACGGATTCCCAGCCATCGTAGGTATGGTTGAAGAAAGGAATAAGTATATCGAGGAGAGTCTGAAGAAAGCCCATGAGGCTTCAGAGCGCCTTGAAAATATCAAGCAAGAAGGTGAGGCCATCCTCCAGGAGGCTCGCGATCGTCAGGCACAGATTCTCAAGGAAGCTGCCGAGACGCGTGATGCTATCGTAGAGCAGGCTCAGCAAAAGGCTCGTGAGGAGGGCGCCCGTCTCTTAGGCGATGCGAAGACCGCTATCGAACAGGAGAAGAGGGCTGCCATCGCCGACATCCGTCAACAAGTCGCCGCTCTCAGTGTGGAGATCGCCGAGAAGGTGCTCCGTCAGAATCTGAAGGACGACAAGGCTCAGATGGATCTGATTGACCGTATGCTGGATGAGGTTTCTACTGACAAATAAAGCGATAACGTATGGATATAGGAGTCATATCGGTAAGATACGCCCGTGCGCTCTTGAAGAGTGCAACTGACGCGAAAATCGAAGATGCTGTTTACACCGAGATGCAGCAGCTCGCCAAGAGCTATGTTGAGGTGCCACAGCTGCGGTTTACGATAGACAATCCGATGCTCTCAAAAAACAAGAAAGAGGAACTGTTGTTGACAGCAGTCGGCAAGAAACCCTCAGACTTGACAAAGACCTTTATTCAGCTTGTGCTGAAGGAAGATCGCGAGAGTGTGATGCAGTTCATCGCCAATTCGTACGTCACGCTTTACCGCAGACAGAAGAATGTCATCCGTGGACGTCTCATCACTGCGGCGCAAGTTTCTTCTGCTACCGAGCAGAAAATGCGTCAGATGGTGGAGAGTAAGACTAATGGAACGGTGGAGTTCGAGACCGAGGTAAATCCCGATATTATCGGAGGCTTTATCCTTGAGTACGACACCTATCGCATGGACGCGAGTGTCAAAGCGAAGCTCAACTCCATCCTTACAACACTCAATAAGTAAAAATAGAAAAGTAACATGTCAGATAAAATTAAACCAAGCGAAGTGTCCCAGGTGCTGCTCGACCAGCTGAAGGGTATCTCGGATGCCGAGAAGTTTGATGAGGTGGGAACCGTGCTGACCGTCAGTGATGGTGTGGCCCGTATCTACGGTCTGCGTAACGTCGAGGCCAGCGAACTGCTCGAATTCGAGAATGGGACGATGGCTATCGTGATGAACCTGGAAGAAGACAATGTAGGTTGTGTGCTTCTGGGCACCACTTCGGGCATTAAGGAAGGCATGGTGGTAAAGCGTACCAAACGTATTGCTTCTATCCGTGTCAACGACAACATGCTCGGCCGTGTTATCAACCCGCTGGGACAAGCTATCGACGGCAAGGGAGATATCGATCTGAGCAACTCTTTCGAGATGCCGCTGGATCGTAAGGCTCCTGGTGTGATTTACCGTCAGCCTGTGAAGGAGCCGCTGCAGACTGGTCTGAAGGCCATCGACTCGATGATTCCTATTGGCCGTGGTCAGCGTGAGCTTATTATCGGTGACCGTCAGACGGGTAAGACCGCCATTGCTGTGGATACCATCATTAATCAGAAGAGTTTCTATGAGTCAGGCAAACCTGTCTATTGTATCTATGTAGCCATCGGTCAGAAGGCTTCTACCGTTGCTGCCCTTGTATCTACATTGCAGGAGCACGGTGCTATGCCTTACACCATCATCGTATCTGCTACGGCTGCTGATCCTGCTGCCATGCAGTATTATGCCCCGTTTGCTGGTGCTGCCATCGGTGAATATTTCCGCGATCGTGGTCTGCCTGCATTGGTTGTATACGACGACCTCTCTAAGCAGGCTGTGGCTTATCGTGAGGTATCACTGATTCTGCGTCGTCCTTCTGGACGTGAGGCCTATCCCGGTGATGTATTCTATCTCCATTCTCGTCTGTTGGAGCGTGCAGCTAAGATGAACGAGCAGCAGGAGGTGGCTGAGCAGATGAACGACCTGCCTGAGTGCATGAAGGGTCATGTAAAGGGTGGTGGTTCTTTGACCGCTCTGCCTATCATCGAGACACAGGCTGGTGACGTATCCGCTTACATCCCGACGAATGTGATCTCTATTACCGATGGTCAGATCTTCTTGGAGAGCAACCTCTTCAACCAGGGTCAGCGTCCAGCTATCAATGTGGGTATCTCTGTATCCCGTGTGGGTGGTTCGGCACAGATCAAGTCTATGAAGAAGGTGGCTGGTACACTGAAGATTGACCAGGCACAGTATCGTGAGCTCGAGGCCTTCTCAAAGTTCTCAAGTGATATGGATCCTGTAACAGCGATGACACTGGATCGTGGACGTAAGAACAACCAGTTGTTGATCCAGCCTCAGTACAGCCCGATGCCTGTAGGTGAGCAGATCGCCATCCTCTATTGTGGTGTACATGGTCTGATGCGCGAAGTACCTATCGATAAGGTACGTGAGTGCCAGACATCGTTCCTCGATAAGTTGCGTTCTTCTAATCCCGAGGTCATCGAGACGCTGGCAAGCGGAAAGATCGACGACGAGACAACGGCCAAGATCGAGGCCGTCATGGCAGATATTGCGGGAACCTATAAAGCCTGATAGCCTATGCCCAGCCTGAAAGAAGTTAAAGGCCGCATAGCCTCAGTCAACTCCACGCGAAAGATCACGTCGGCTATGAAGATGGTGGCCTCCAGCAAGCTGCATCACGCACAGGTAGCTATTCAGAATATGCTGCCTTACGAGACGATGCTGGAGCACATCCTCAAGTCGTTTCTTGCCGCCGAGGCAGAGGCACATACCATCTACGATCAGGTGCGCCCTGTAAAAAGGGTAGCTCTTGTCGTCTTCACGTCGAACTCTTCTCTTTGTGGTGGTTTCAACGCTAACACCATCAAACTGATGTTGAATGCTGTTGATACCTATGCCAAAGAGATTGGAAGCGAGAATGTCGAAATCTATCCCATAGGTCGAAAGGTCTATGAGAAGGCCAAGAAGATGGGTCTGAACGTGCAGGGCGAATTCTCTGCATTAGCTGACAAGCCAAATGTCAACAAGTGTATAGAAATCGCTATGGAGCTGGGAGAGAAGTTTTATGAGGGTAACATCGACAAGGTAGAACTGATCTATCATCACTTTAAGAGTGCAGGATCACAGATTCTTACCCGTAAGACCTTCCTTCCCATCGACATCGAGTCGGAGTTGAATGCCGATCATGAGCGCGACCTTACGAGTGTCATTGCTACGAAGGATTCGCAGGAGTATCTCAAAAAGCGTGGTGAACGCCAGCAGGAGAGAGAGAAGAAGAATGTGAAGCCGCTCAACGATAACTTCATCGTGGAGCCCGACATGAACACAGTGCTCACACAACTTCTTCCGAAGTATGCCCACCTGTTGCTCTATACGGCTCTGCTCGACAACAATGCCTCTGAGCACGCAGCCCGTATGGTTGCCATGCAGACAGCCACCGATAATGCCGATGAGCTCTTGCGAGAACTCAACTTGCAGTACAACAAGGGTCGTCAGCAGGCTATCACCAACGAACTGCTTGATATCGCTGGTGGTTCCAGTCAATAACTGATGTCTTACGACAGCATCTTGTAAGAAAAAGGCTCGAACGTTTGGTTGTTCGGGCTTTTTTCTTTAACTTTGCCCCAAAAATAAGAAGTTATGAGATACGGATTTGTGAATGTTGCCGCTGCTGTGCCTATGGTAAAGGTAGCCGATGTGGCATACAACGTAGAGCAGATTAAGAGTTTGATTACCCAGGCAGATTCTCAAAATGTCGAAGTGATTGTCTTCCCAGAACTCTGCATCACGGGCTATACCTGTCAGGACTTGTTTAAAGAGCAACTCCTACTAGATCAAGCTGAGCAAGGTATTGTGCAATTGCTTGATTTCTCACGTAAACTAGGTATTGTTTCTATTGTTGGTTTACCGCTGATAATCAACGGATTACTCTATAATTGTGCGGTAGTGCTTCAAGCAGGACAAGTGCTTGGTGTCGTGCCAAAGACCTATCTGCCAAACTACGGCGAGTTCTACGAAAAACGTTGGTTTGCTTCCGCTCAGGATTTGAATCCTGCCGATATTTATTTTGCGGGAAGTCCGATTCATGTAAGTGCTGAGCCCCAGTTATTCGTAACGGGCGATGGCATGAAGTTTGGCGTAGAAATATGCGAAGATGTATGGGCACCTATCCCTCCCAGCAATAATCTGGCTTTGGCGGGTGCCGATGTTATTTTCAATCTCTCGGCTAGCGACGAACTCATTGGCAAGCATGCTTATCTCAAGTCGCTTTTGGCTCAGCAGAGTGCTCGTACGATTAGTGGTTACGTATATGCCAGCAGTGGTTTTGGCGAATCGACACAGGATGTGGTTTATGGCGGCAATGCGATTATTTACGAGAATGGAAAATTGCTCGTAGAGGGTCAGCGTTTCTCATTCGAACCTCAGTTAAAGTGTTATCAGATAGATGTAGAGAAATTGCGTGCCGAGCGCCGTGAAAATACCACGTTTATCAATGCCCAGCGCCATGCGCATGCGCTTGAAATCAAAACTAAGAGTGTGCCGCCACGTGAATTCAAGTTAACACGTCATGTCAATCCTCATCCCTTTATACCTGCCGATTCTGACATGCAGTCCTCTTGCGAGGAGATTCTTAATATCCAGGTGGCTGGTCTTGCCAAGCGCCTGCATCATATTCATGGTACTAAGGCTGTCATAGGTATTAGCGGTGGTCTTGATTCCACGTTGGCTTTGCTCGTTACCGTAAAGGCTTTCGATAAACTAGGTCTCGACCGTAAGGGCATCTTGGGTATCACGATGCCGGGGTTTGGTACGACTGATCGTACTTATAACAATGCCCTTAAACTCATGGAGACACTTGGTGTTACCATTCGCGAAATCAGTATTGCCAAAGCCGTTACCCAACATTTTGAGGATATTGGCCACGATGCCACGATTCACGATATTACCTACGAAAATTCTCAGGCTCGCGAGCGTACGCAGATTCTGATGGATGTAGCCAATAAAGAGAATGCCATTGTGGTAGGAACGGGCGACCTCTCAGAACTCGCACTAGGCTGGGCTACGTATAATGGTGACCACATGTCGATGTATGGCGTGAATGCAGGCGTACCTAAAACGCTAATCCGTTATCTTGTAAGTTATGTTTCTAAGGAGATGGCTACAGAAACCTTACTCGACATTATCGATACACCAATCTCTCCAGAACTGATTCCTGCCGATGAACAAGGTAATATCAAGCAGAAGACTGAAGACTTAGTGGGTCCTTACGAACTCCACGATTTCTTTATCTATTACTTCTTGCGCTATGGTTTCAGTCCTAAGAAGATTTTCCTGCTGGCTCAGAAAGCTTTCGTTGACACTTACGACGATGCCACCATCAAGAAATGGCTTACTACCTTCTGCCGCCGATTCTTCAATCAGCAGTTTAAGCGCAGTTGCTTACCCGATGGTCCTAAAGTGGGTAGCGTGAGTCTTTCGCCTCGTGGTGATTGGCGCATGCCGAGCGATGCCTCAAGTGTCCTCTGGCTGAATGAGTGTCAAGAGTTATAAAAAATGAGCTAGCAGAACGCTAGCTCATTATCTTTCAGTGTGATATGGATGGTGGCTCCAGGTTCCAGATTGCCATTTACAATCAAGTCGCTGATACCGTCCTCAATATAATTTTGTATCGCACGCTTTAATGGACGTGCACCAAACTGTACGTCGTAGCCCTTCGTAGCTACAAACTCCTTCGCCTCTTCGCTTAGATCAATGTGGTAGCCCACTTGTTCTATGCGCTGATACAGTCCCTTCAACTCTACGTCGATAATACGCTTGATTGCTTCCAAATCCAGCTGATCGAAGGTGATAATCTCGTCGAGACGATTCAGGAACTCAGGCGAGAACTGTTTTGAGAGTGCTTTCTGCACAATGCCGCGCGCATGCTGCTTGTCTTTCTCGTTCAGCGCCAACTCCGAACTGGAACTTGCACTAAAGCCTACGCCTCTGCCAAATTCCTTCAGCTGGCGCGTACCAGCATTCGAGGTCATAATGATAACCGTATTGCGGAAGTCTACGAAGCGTCCGTTACCGTCTGTCAATCGTCCTTCGTCTAATACCTGCAGCAACAGGTTAAATACGTTGCCGTGAGCTTTCTCTATCTCGTCGAGCAGAACAATCGAGTAGGGGTGACGCCTTACGCGCTCCGTCAATTGTCCGCCCTCCTCATAACCTACGTATCCCGGAGGCGCACCTATCAGTCTTGAGGTGTTGAAGCTCTCCGTATATTCACTCATGTCGATACGAATCAGGGCGTCAGCACTACCAAACATAAATTCAGCCAGCTTCTTGGCCAGATAGGTTTTACCCACACCCGTAGGACCTAAGAACATAAAGGTACCAATGGGGTGATTAGGCTCTTTCAGTCCTACACGATTACGCTGGATTGCCTTTACCATCTTGTCGATAGCCGCATCCTGGGCTATAACAGCAGCTTTCAGCTCTTGCGCCATACCCTTCAGTCGGATGCCTTCTTCCTCAGCCATTCGCTGGGCAGGCACACCCGTCATCATCGATACGACTTCTGCCACTTGTTCTGCCGTAACCGTCTGTGGCTCCTCACCTTCGCCTTTGCTCCAGCGCTCGTTAAGGGCTTTCAATTCTTCTTCCAGCACTACTTGGCGGTCTCTGTAGCCAGCTGCTAATTCAAAGTTCTGGCTCTTAACGGCCAGTTGCTTCTTCTCCTTCAGTACGGCTATCTCACTTTCCTTCTCGATAATCTCGGGTGGAATCTGAGCATTACCCAGATGTACGCGCGATCCTGTTTCGTCCAGGGCGTCGATGGCCTTATCGGGCATGAAACGGTCTGTTACGTAGCGGTCTGTCAATTTGACACAAGCCGCCAGCGCCTCGTCGGTATAGCTTACGTGGTGATGCTTCTCGTAACGGTCCTTAATGTTACGCAGAATCTGTAGCGTTTCTTCGTTGGTCGTCGGTTCTACCTGTACCTTTTGGAATCTGCGCTCCAGAGCGCCGTCTTTCTCTATCGAGTTACGATATTCGTCGAGTGTGGTAGCTCCGATACACTGTACGGTGCCGCGAGCCAAAGCAGGCTTCAGAATATTAGCGGCATCCATCGAACCAGGTGTCGATCCTGCACCGATAATCGTGTGAATCTCGTCGATAAACACGATCACGTCGGGATTGGCCTCCAGTTCCTTCATCAGCGCTTTCAGTCGCTCCTCGAATTGTCCGCGATACTTCGTACCTGCTACTACGCCCGTCATGTCGAGGGTGTAAATACGCTTGCCAAAGAGCATAGGTGAGGTATGGTGGTCAGTTATCTGCTGAGCCAGTCCCTCTACAATAGCACTCTTACCCACACCCGGCTCACCTATTAATATAGGATTGTTCTTCTTTCTGCGCCCCAGAATTTCGATGATGCGCTGAATTTCTTTCTCTCTGCCTACACAAGGGTCTAGTTTTCCCTCAGCAGCAGCCAGTGTCAGATCGGTGCCGAAGGTGTCGAGTACAGGTGTCTTCGAGGCTGTTTTTTTCTGAGCGGTGGTCGCACTTGCTTTTCCAGATGCCCCCGCTTTTCCAGAAGCCGTTTCCTCGAACTCCTCTTCGTCCTCGTCGGGTAGTCCGATGCCGTTTGTTATTTCATTATTCTTTTTTGGCGCACGTAGCATGGCCATAGCGTCTTCATAATTCATACTGTTCAATTCTAATACTTGTTTAGCTCCGTTGTTCACTGCATCATGGAGGATGGCGAGCAACAGGTGCTGTTCGTCAACTTTTTGTGTTCTTTGTATCCTGGCCTCCAATACCGCCAGCTTCAGAATATTGCTGGCTTTCTCGTTCAGTACGAGGTCGGTGGTATGTATGGGCACGCCTATTTCGTCCTCACGTACACGCTGTTCCAGTTCGGTCTTTACATTCTGTATGTCCAGATGTAGGCGATGGAACAAGTCGATGACTGGCCCCTCGTTACTGCGGAGTATAGCCAGCAACAAGTGCTCAGGCCCCACGCTGCGACTAGCCAGGCGGGCAGCCTCTTCGCGCGAGAACGCTAGTATTTCGGATACTTTAGGCGAAAACTGTGATGTCATCTATTAACCTTTAAATTACTAACTATTTTGCCTTTCGAGGGCAAAGTTACAAATAATTCTGCAAACATCGTGCCATAAAATCCAAAAAAAATTCCCATAAAATAGCTTAAAAGGTTTGGTAGGGTCGAAAAAATTTCCTACCTTTGCACGGTTAAAAACGCGTCAGCGGGCTTAAAAATGCCCTTAAACGCGAAAATCGATAAATCGTAAATAGTAAAATTGTAAATAAAGAAGATGGATCAAACATTCGACAACGACAGAATTATTAAGATCAACATCGAGGAAGAAATGAAGTCCAGCTACATCGACTACTCTATGTCAGTGATTGTAGCGCGTGCGCTTCCCGATGTTCGCGACGGCTTTAAGCCCGTTCATCGCCGTATTCTCTATGGTATGATGGGCATCAACAATGTATCTACCCAACCTTATAAGAAATGTGCGCGCGTAGTAGGTGAGGTGCTTGGTAAGTACCACCCCCACGGCGACAGCTCCGTCTATGGTGCCCTCGTTCGTATGGCCCAGGACTGGAACATGCGTTACACGCTGGTAGATGGTCAGGGTAACTACGGTTCAGTAGATGGTGACTCTCCTGCAGCTATGCGTTATACCGAGTGCCGCCTCTCTAAGATGGGAGAACACATCATGGACGACCTCGAGAAGGATACCGTCGACATGATGAACAACTTCGACGACTCGCTCGAAGAACCCACCGTTATGCCTACTAAGATTCCAAACCTCTTGGTAAATGGTGGTAACGGTATCGCCGTAGGTATGGCTACCAATATGCCTACCCATAATCTCGCTGAGGTCATCGACGGTTGCTGTGCTTATATTGACAACCCCGATATCGATACCGATGGTCTGATGCAGTATATCCCGGGTCCTGATTTCCCAACAGGTGCTTATATCTATGGTCTTCAGGGTGTGCGCGATGCTTACGAAACAGGTCGTGGACGTATTGTAATGCGTGCCAAGGCTGAAATCGAGACGGGCGAGACCCACGATAAGATTGTAGTAACCGAGATTCCTTATGGCGTTAACAAGGCCGACCTCGTAGCTTACATTGCCGACCTCGCTAACCAGCATAAAATTGAGGGCGTGGCTAACGTGAACGATGAGTCAGGTCGTCAGGGTATGCGTATTGTTGTAGATTGCAAGCGCGATGCCAATGCCAATGTGCTGCTCAATAAGCTCTTTAAGATGACTGCCCTCCAGAGCTCGTTCTCTGTGAATAACATTGCGCTGGTAAAAGGTCGTCCTCGTCTGCTCTCACTCAAAGAGTGCGTCAAGTACTTCGTAGAGCATCGCCACGACGTGACCATTCGCCGTACTAAGTACGACCTGAAGAAAGCTCAGGAGCGTGCCCACATCCTCGAAGGCTTGATAATCGCCGTTAATAATATCGACGAGGTTGTAAAGATTATCCGCAATAGCGAAACGCCTTCTGATGCTCAGCGTAATTTGGAGGCTCGCTTCAATCTCGATGAACTCCAGTCGAAGGCTATTGTCGATATGCGTCTCTCTCAGTTGACAGGTCTGCGTGTTGATCAGCTCCACCAGGAGTTCGACGATTTGCAGAAACTCATTGCCGACTTGCAGGAGATTCTCGACAATCCCGAGCGCTGTAAGGAAGTGATGAAGCAGGATTTGCTCGAAGTAAAGGAGAAGTATGGCGACGAGCGTCGTACCGAGATTATTCCTTTCGACCACGAGTTCAATGCCGAGGACTTCTATCCCGACGATCCCGTTGTTATCACCATCAGCCACATGGGCTATATCAAGCGTACCCCGCTGAACGAGTTCCACGAGCAGGGTCGTGGCGGTGTTGGCGCTAAGGCTGCCCGTCATCGCGACAACGACTTTACCGAGTATATCTATCCAGCCACGATGCATAACACGCTGCTCTTCTTCACTCAGAAGGGTCGCTGCTACTGGCAGAAGTGTTACGAGATACCTGAGGGCGATAAGAACTCGAAGGGTCGCGCTATCCAGAATATGCTCAACATCGAGTCCGACGACGCCATCAATGCCGTTCTGCGTATCAAGAACTTCAACGATAGCGAGTTTATCAACTCTCACTATGTGATGTTCGCTACCAAGCAGGGTATCATCAAGAAGACCTGCCTTGAGGCTTACTCACGTCCACGTGCTAACGGTGTGATAGCTATCAATATCAACGAGGGCGACCAGGTAGTAGGTGTTCGCCTCACGAATGGACATAACGAGATTCTGCTCGCTAACCGCAATGGTCGTGCCGTTCGCTTCGACGAGAACGATGTTCGTACCATGGGTCGTGTGTCTACCGGTGTAATCGGTATGCGCCTCGATGGTGGCGACGATGAGGTAGTAGGTATGGTATGCGTGAACGATCCTCAGACCGAGACCATCATGGTAGTTTCTGAGAATGGTTACGGCAAGCGTTCTGAGGTAGAAGATTACCGTAAGACCGCTCGTGGTGCCAAGGGTGTGAAGACCCTCGCTATTACCGAGAAGACAGGTCGCCTCGTAGCCATCAAGGTGGTAACCGATGAGAACGACCTCATGATTATCAATAAGAGTGGCATCCTCATCCGCCTGAAGGTAGCCGATGTGCGCGTTATGGGCCGTGCTACTCAGGGTGTTCGCCTTATCAACCTCGCTAAGAAGAACGATGTAATCGCCAGCGTCTGCAAGGTACAGCATACCGAAGAAGCTGATGACGACATCGAAGAGGCAGAGGTTCTGAATGAGGAGGTAAACGGTGCCCCACTCATTGAGACACCAGATTCACCCGCCGAGGATTAAACCTTCGGCGGCCCTTTACGTCAAACAAGAGAATAATTTAAATAGAAACTAACTCGTAAAATTAGTACATCTAAATTTTAAGCTTATGAAAAAATTAATGATGATGGCAGTTATGTTCGTAGCAAGCGCTACAGCATTTGCCGGTGACAGTGACGCTTTGAAGGCTATCCTCAAGGCAAAGACCTATGCAGAGGCTGAAACTCTTTTGAATAGCAGCCTCGGCCAGCTCGCCAACGCTCAGGAAAAGGCTAAGGCTTACAACAAGCTTGTTGACCTGGCTATGGATCAGTTCAACGCTCAAAGCCAAATTCAGACAGAGAATCAAGTAAATAAGCAGATGGGTAAGGAAGAGAAGCCCGTTGACGAGGCTCTGATGACCGATATGGCATACAAGGCCCTGTTGGCTGGTATGGAGTGCGACAAGTACGACCAGCAGCCTAACGAAAAGGGTAAGGTAAAGCCAGCTTTCGATAAGAAGAACGCTCAGCGTCTTTGGATTGGTCCTCGTAACCAGTTGGTAAATGCTGGTCAGAACGCCCTTACCGCTCGCGATAACGCTTCTGCCCGCAAGTACTGGCAGCTCTTCGTAGAGAGCGATGCACTGCCTCTCTTCAAGGAGTGCGACCGCACAGCTCAGCAGCCTTTCTTCGGTCAGGTAGCTCGCTTTGCAGCTATCTTCGCTTACCAGGATAAGGATATGCAGAAGGCCCTCGAACTGGCTGATATCGCTATGAAGGATCCTGAGGAGAAGGACAACGCCCTGAACCTCAAGCTCGAAATCCTCGGTGGTGAGCTCAAGACAAAGGAGGATTCAGTTAACTACGTAAACAAGCTGAAAGAAATCTATGCAGAGCATCAGCTTGACGGTGTGATGGAGAAGCTTTACAACACACTGATCGGACTGGGTCAGGCTGACGAGGCTAACAAGATTCTCGACGACAAGCTGGCTGCTGATCCTAACAACTTCGTAGCCCTCGCTGATAAGGGTCTTGGTCTGCTCCAGGCTCAGAAGGCTGCCGAGGCTGTAACCTATCTGAAGAAGGCTTTCGAGATTAAGCCCGACAACGCCATGATTGCTACCTATGCAGGTACCGCTTATAGCGTATATGCTCAGGAGACTGAGGATCCCGCTAAGAAGAAGGAACTCTACAAGGAGGCTATTCAGCTCTACGACAAGGCTAAGGAGCTCGATCCCGATCGTCTGCAGAGCAACTGGGGTTACAACCGTTACAACGCATACTACAACTACTACGGCGAGGATGCTCCCGAAACGAAGCAGGCCGAAGCCGACAGCAAGTAAAACCGCTGTGTAATATTCACTTTAACAATGCTCGAGGGTGTGTCCGAAAAGACGCACCCTCTTTACGTTTTTACCTTTCTACATACCGCCCATACAACTCGTTGCGCTAAGTGCAGTCAGAATCGCAGTCGCTACCGATGCAATAATCTGCACAATCCACTTAAAAGTTTCCTTCTTCGTCATAATCTTCTAGGTTTTAATGTTTCTGAAATTTAATTTTTAATGTACTAAGCGGGGTGGGGCACAAGGCCCCCTAATCTCCGCTTACTGATCGATTGGCTTGGTGAAGGTCTAGCCCTTGGTGAAGGTCTTGCTGACCACCTGGCTGCTCTGACCGTCCTTGATGGCTATAGCCTTCACGGTCGTGGTCTCGCTCAGGCCGAACTCCTCAGAATACATCGTGCTCTCAGCCGTAGGCGTGCTGCCGTCGAGGGTGTAGTAGATATCTGCGCCGTCAGGACCGCTCAAGCTCACAGTGGTCGAATCCGTGAACGAGGTCTTACCGCTGATCGTAGGGGCTGCCGGACCATTGGTGTTCTCATTGTCCTCGATGTTGCCGTTGTCGTCAGAGGTGACGCGCTTCAGCACGTTGCCTTCTTCGTCGAGGCAGGTAATCTGAATGCTGGTATTCTTCAGCTCGTCCTTTACGTCGACACTGGGCGTGAACACGATGCGACGGGTAGTAATCAGTCCGGTCTTTACGTCCTCCAGATCCTCTACGGCCTTGGAGCGTACACCAAAGCGCATCGTTCCCAGTCCGGGCAGTGGTACGCTGTGACCCTCGGTGGCCCACGTACGAATTACCTCACCTGCGGCATCCCAAGCAGCCTTAATTACTCCCGAGGAGATACCTGAGTGGGTAGCTGCTTCCGCAAACACCTTCTTTTCTGTGAGCGAGGTGTAAAGCTCTGGGCGCATCACGAACTTCTTCGCCCCTGGATTCTTGCCGATTTTAAGCACTCGGCGCTGTGCAATTACTCGTATTGCCATACTTTTAAAATTCTAATGGTTAGTGATTAATGTTTAATATTTTCGCTATCGCTCGCGATTGGCTTCCAGGTTGGTTATTAACAGAAAATCTTGCTACTATTAATGCGCGCAAATTCTAGATTTAATTCTAGCAATTTTTACCCTTAATTCCGCTCCCGTCTACCGCTCTTGATTGACGTTACAAAGGTACTAAATTTTCAGATGCAAACCAAATCTCAAGCACTCTGTAGTGTGAAAATCTGTTAACGAAACCTGAACCGCAAAACTAATACTCTGTGACGTGTGATTTTGTGACATTAAGCCCCTCTCATACCTCCAAACAAAATCACCCTATACTATATTATAAATTATATAATAATATATTATTATATAATTCTATTTACCTTCTTCTTCTCCTCTTTTGCACTTTGTGAATATCCTTATTGTCACAAAGTCAAAAGTCACAAAGTATAATATTGAATTATTAAAAAGATATAAATCTACGTCGTAATGATTGCATATTGAAATAAATATGATTATATTTGCAGTCATAAAACAGATAAGATTATGGCACAGGTATCTATGACAGTGAGAATGGACTCACAACTGAAACAAAAGTTTGATGCACTCTGCTCCCGTATGGGTTTGAGTGCGAACGCGGCAATGAACATATTTGCGAACGCTGTAGTGATGTGTAAGAAGATTCCTTTTGAAATCAAAGCCGAGCCAGAAAAGGAATCTATGGGTGCTCTTGATTCTTTCCTTGAATTCAGAAAAATGGCTGAGAGTGGACAGTTTCCAGACTTGACACTTGACGAAATCAACGAAGAAATCAGACTGGCTCGTGAAGAAAGGGCTGCAAGAGAGAAGGCAGGGAAATGATATACGCAGTTATTGACACGAATGTTTTGGTGTCGGCTTTGTTATCCCGACATCCAGATGCCGCTACTGTGCAAGTTGTAAGCGCCATCTCAAAAAACGGATTTCGTCCTTTGTATAATCAAGAGATTTTGGCGGAATATAAGGATGTGCTTAGCAGGCCTAAATTTTCATTTCCTTCCCAGGCGATTGTATCTATTTTAGATGCGATTCAAGAGATGGGAGTTTTGTGTGATCGCGTTGAAAGTCAGGAATATTTTTCTGACCCAAAGGATGTTGTGTTCTATGAGGTGGCTATGTCAAAAGATGATGCTTATCTTGTGACTGGCAACACTAAGCATTTTCCGAAGAAGCCGATTGTTGTAACTCCCGCACAGATGCTTGAGATATTGAAAGCAAAGTAGTTAATAAAAATTTGGAAAAGTAATACGATTATGAATATCCAGAAATATACAGCCTCGTAATGTTTAACCGAGACGGCATGAGACAGCAATCCGTGTCGCCTCATAACATTTACGAGACAATGAGTAGAAGTAGAAAGCGAATGCCAGGTGGCACATGGTGTTGTTGCAAATCGCAAAAGAAAGGAAAGCGGGCAAGTAGCCGCAAGTTTCGCCGCAAGGCGAATGTGTTATTACATCAGGGTAAGCATCATCTTCTTCCTTTAAAATCCTTCGAGGTTATGAGTCCTTGGGATTTAGGTGGTGATGGAAAAGCCTTCTTCGGATTCCATCCAGATGAAGAGTGGTTCGTTAAGCTGATGAGGAAGTGATTTGTGCATAGAATTAAAAAAGTTATCTGAAAAGTTTTGCGATTTCAGAAATAATTCCTATATTTGCAAACAGAATACAGATTGTGAGAATATGACGAAACAGGAGATGATACAACAGATAGCAGACTACTTCAAGACGCAACCCGTTCTGAAGGTTTGGATTTTCGGCTCTTTTTCGCGAGGAGAAGAGCGCGAGGATAGCGATGTTGACATACTGATTCTACCTGACAAGTCACAGCATTTTAGCTTATTTACATTGAGCGGCATGTACGAGGACTTGAAGAACCTCATTGGTCGCGATGTAGATTTGATAACCGATGGCGGCCTGATGCCTTTTGCCCGAGAAAGTGCCGATCGTGACAAAATCCTGATTTATGAGAGAGCAGCGTAACGATCCTAAACGCCTGAATGACATTTTGCAGGCTATTGACACGATTTTCCAATACGTGGATAATCGTGATATGAGGGCACAAAAGTTCCAGGAACTATCGCGCCCAGTATTTTAGCGATTATTTTAAGTTTTTTGAGAAAAACCGACCATATTCGATAACTTTTTTGTAATTTTGCAGAGAAGAAGTAGCAATCATGGCAGTTATAAAAGACAGAGATATTACTACCGAGCTTCGAGGTGCACTCATTGAGGCCAAGGAGGCGATGGACGGCAAGCGGAAGCTAAATACGCTTGACAGGCTGATTGAGAAGTTACAGACGGCGCAGACATCGCAAGGCAAATATAAGCTAAAGATGGTGAAAGCCAAAGACAATTTATAATACTACAGTATAATTAAACCCCATAATATGAACGAACATAAAAAAAAGTTAACAATCAAGATAGAACGCCAAGGAAGCTGTTATATAGATTCGAATGGAATCCTTAAAGGTGAATGGGGTGGATATAATGAGTTGGTTTCTCTAGGTCCAAATGGAGAAACTATGTATGAAATATTCTACAATCGTTTTAGTCAAAGGATAATAATTAATGAGTATGGTTTTTTCTACAATCTCTTTAGTTGCAAAAAATATGATGGAGTTCTCAAGCTGTATGATGATTTATATCTATGCGAGAAAAACGAAAAGTTAGGGCTAATAGATGAAAATGGAAAAACAATCCTTCATACTTGTTATAAACATATTAATTGCGTGGATAGGCAAAAAAGGTTATTTATCGTATCTACGGAAACCGGTAAATTTCTCTTCGTCTCTAAAAAAGTATCTATTGCAGATTTAAAAACAGATAATAATGTTTTTATCCAAGAACAAAAAATATTGTCTGAGGTTTATGATGAGTTATATTCAACCTACTATGATTATTTCGTGTATAAAGAAAATGAAATGTATGGTTTGATGAACGAGAGTGGTGAGGTAGTCTTAAAGCCTCGACCCGAATATGAATGGAAACCAGATTACAACCGTGATTCTCAGAATCAATTATATGTATGTTTTGACAATAATCTATTTGGAATCAAAGTCATCGGCGAGAAACTTTATAGCAAGATTCCTACCAACGAATATGATTTATGTTTCAAAGTAGGATTCGATATTCATGCACACTATTATATAACGAGGAAAGAATCTAAATACGGGCTGCTCAATTGGAAATGCGAATGTGTTACAGAACCCAAATATGATGAAGTAATACCATATAAGGGTAAATATTGGATTGAAGTTCATAGAAATACATATTCAAATGCGAAAGGTGAATGTGTAGATATGCTATTTGTTATATGCAGAGTAAAGAACACTTATACGCTTTATAATTTACAGAATTGTGAATGTATTATTGACAAATGCGAGAAAATAGAGTATGTAATGTCATACGACCAGTACATTTATATCGAATTTGTAAAGAATGGGATAATGGGTTATGTTTCCATAAGCGGAAATATTATCAACACAGGAGAGTATGATAACGTAACAAAAACTCGATATAACTACATAGTGACTAAAAATGGGAAGATTGGTGCATTGAATGGCGAGGGTATATCTATTGCGCCCTGCATATATGACAAAATAGTAAGTAATAGGCATGGAGAATTAATAGGTTCTCTCGATGGGAAAGAAGTAGTTCTAAATCCCATTCCAAATATCGAAGATGATGACGATTACGAATATGAACGCCCAACGTTCGGACGATATGCAGGTTCTTATGCTCAGGATGAAGCAGGCTATAGCGATGACGATATTGATACCATCTTTGATGGTGATCCAAGTGCTTATTGGAATATAGACTAGTATTCATTAAAACAAGGCGTTCGTTCCAAATTGTATTCCAATTTATCGTACACAAAAAAATATATGCATTTTTTCTGAGAAGTCGGTCAATACGTGCTGGAATTTTCGGGGCACAAAAGTTCCAGGAACTATCGCGCCCACATCAAAAGAAGGTATGGCGGATTCCGAAACAGCCGTACAAGCTATATATTTGAAAAAAGGTGATGTTAATATGGACGGAATAGTTTCTGTTGCTGATGCTGTCAGCGTCGTCGAGATTATTATGGATAATTGATATAATAAGGTGTCTCAAACGAGGCACCTTATTGTTTTAGAATACGCAAGCCCAGCCGAATTTGCGATTATAACACCGCCGCTGTTTTTATTCTCTTTTCTAAAGATTCCTTGATATAGGCATTGATGGTCAGTCCAGCTTGACGAGCCAGCATCGCTATCTCACGATGAATAGATGGTGTAAGTCTTACATTCAGGACACCCGTATAACTCTTATCGGGCTCTATACCCTCGTCTTCGCAATAAGCCAGATAATCATCTACAGCCTCATGGAAGGCTTCTGTGAGTTCCTTCACACTCTCGCCCTCGAAGTTTACCAAACCATTAATACCTTCGATTTTGCCGAAGAAAACTTGATCTTTTTCGCTAAAGGCTACAGAACCTAAATAGCCTTTGTAAGTCATCGTATTCATTCTTATTGTCACTGAATTGGGTCCAAATGTAACCAAAATATAGTTACCAACCAAATTTTTTATAAGAAAAATATATTTTATGGAAAAAAAGACGCTATCTGGCATTTTTCATGAAAACTCGAAGTATCGGCAAAAGTTTTCTTGCAAGAAAGTGTGGAAAATACACGGTTATTTCGAAAATTATTAGTATCTTTGCACCTCGTAATAATAAGGTAAAAAGATATGGATACACAGATTTTGAAATTAGAATCGCCACGTGAGTATATATACTGTAATGGCTCGATAGGTCTGCATATTGCAACAATGATTGTGTATGAGGCCAAAGTGAATGATGAAGGGGATTATGAATTGGTAACGCATAGCCATCCCGTGGTAAAATACGCAAACCGTCCGGGTGGAACGGTATGGAATCGTGCTGAGTTAACCGATTGTCACGTGCTTTGCCGCGAGGATAACAAACGCATCACAATGGAGCAGTTCCATGAATTCTTGACCGAAATAGGCTTTATTCATTTGGAAGACAGGGACGAGGACATAAATTTGCATATGGCTCTTGAGATTCCAATATGGAAGGGGATGCTCGAAAGGGACGGAATTGAGATAGAATGGCCGATGATAACAAAGCGGAACGGCGACAAGGAACCGACAAGACTGATTAACGTTACCCTTGGGTTCAAAGAGAATCCTGAAGGCTCAAAATATAAATACTCTTGCACCGACTTGCCTTTTGTGGGTGATGAAGACGAATACGATGTACCTTTGTATTTCTCATTTGAATTTGATACGAAGAAAAACCTAAAAGCCGATTTGGCAAATGGGTTGAGGGCCTATTATCGTGCATTTAAGAATCATGAGTTTGAAATATGTTTCGGATGGTACACCGACTGTGAGTTTTCTGATGTGCTGGAAGAATTAAATAGTAAGACAAAGGAAATCAGACTGGAGTGCTTTGAAGATGACGACGTATGATTTCTTAGGTACGGAGGCCATATCGCATCTCAACTCTATTAATAGAATCATCGGACATCTTGAAGAACGGACTCGGGCTGGTGACGAAGATGCCCGACGGGCATTTGAGAGCCTTGGCATCACGCTGAGACAGTTTAAGTTTACAGGCAGTCCGGCTACGGGTAAGAATCTAAATCCAAAGGATGGCCCTTCTTCCTTAAATGGTTCGCCAGAGTCGAAGCCGACTGTCAGTCGTGGCCGAAAGAGCCATGCAGGCGAAAAGGTGACGAAGGCCTTTATATATAAGGTACGCGATAGGGTAGCGGCCAATAAACGGCTCATGATGCTTTACAATGCGTTGTTGGCATTCCAATGGATTCGTGAGGATACACCACAGCAGGCGTTCATCGACTTGTTTAGCGGCGGCGATTGTTCGCACAGAATTGTGTGGATGGACGATGTGAATACGTTGGCCGACTTGTTCCGCAGGTTGGTGAATGTCGAGAATCTTGTGGCTTTGCAGAGTCCTTATGGCCTTTGGCAAATGGTGGACGGACACTTCTGGGAAAAAGAAGGCAACACGCCTTTTGGCAATGATCGCTTGCGTAAGACGCATACGCCGCAGGAGAAGACACGCCAAATTGATTATCTGGTGAACATCCTGAATCCAAGGGTATCGGAACAGCAATTGAAGGATATGCTGATGGGGGAGATTCCCAAGGAAGATGATGAGTCGGCGTTTATGAATGATGAGTCGGCGTCTTGATAAAAACGCCAAATTATTTTTGAGAAATTTTTCTGTATTCGCAGACAGCTCTGAGTAGAGGAGTTGTCTGCGTTTTCTTTTTAACATCTACGGTCATTTACAATCGGCGTTAATTCATTTTTTCAATTAATGCCGCTTTCATTTACATTGTTATTATAGAAGCAGCTCTGACGAGAGCAAATTACTTCGAAGCGTTCTTTGACTTGCTGAGACAACCACCCACACTGAAGGCAGGAGGGATAAAAGAAAAGGAGGAAAAGCAAAAGGAAATAGTTTAATCTGAAAAGGTCGCTTAAGGAGGCGACGTAAAACAAAGAAAGTATGTCAAAACGTAATGATTTGAAAGCGGCTTGGCGCGGACTTCGTGCCCAGCGTGACAAGATGGAGATGAGCAAGATTAATCATCTCGGAGTGATGAACTCAAAATCTAACTTACACCTATTTTATTAATCTGAGCGAAGTGAGCTGAAGAAATCTCATGAGTTAAAGCTGGCCAGCGTTTCAACAGGCTTCTTCACTCGCTAATTCGTTCGCAACATGACAAAATTAAATTTTAAGAAGCAATTACTTGTACAAAATGTCCATATGGACGCTAATGCAAACTTCATGGTTAACGGTGACATTCATATTGTGCCATGTCCATGGGAAGCTGATAAGGAGGTAACTAACGGTGAACGTGTCCGCTATCGTGCCGGTATCGAGGTTGATGCTGACGGCCGTACCAGGATTAAGCGTTTTAATGATGGTTCCAAGGGCCCTAAATACCTTATCATTTTTGAAACAGCTCATGGAGTTGTGAAAATGACTCGTGAGAATTCGAAACGTAATCCGAATCGAGGCTGTGTAAAGGTAGAGTTCACTTTTCCTAAAAAGTGCCCGTTGGATCTTACCAAGCAGCTTTACAAAGAAGAGGCGATAGAAATAGCTTCATTCTTTCAGTCCCGTAAAACTAACACATTGTGGAACCGATAAAAATAAGGAGGATAGAAGATATGAATACATCAGCAATTATGACTATGAAGTTTACATGTATTGGCAAGGGGCATGGTGCTCCTTGCTCACCAGCCAACAAAGAAGATTGGGAACATCTGCGCCGTGAACCTTGGTTGGCCGAGATGTGCGCGCGTATAGAGAAAGGTGACGAGGAATTGAAACACCGTTTGCCTGTCTGGACCCCTCATTGTGCAGAGTTTAAGAACGATCATCGTTCGATAGCCGATGCCATCAAGCCTTTGAACCGCCTGATGTTGGACTTTGACGAGAAGGGCCATACGGATGAAATCAAGGCCCGACTATTGGAGAAGTCACCATTAATACCACTGCTAATTGAGGAGAGTGTTCGTAGGGGTACACATGTATTGGTAGAATTGCCAAATGGTATGACAGTAGAGCAGGCTCAGGAGCTTATGAAAGAGGCTACAGGATTCACACCAGATGCTGCTGTGAAGGATGTTTCGAGGTGTATCTATATGGTACCCGAGAGCCATACGCGGTACGTGAGCGAGAAGCTGTTCGAGGTGACAGAGGAAGTGACAGTGTTTAGTCAAACCACCCCAACCCCCTCCTTGCTCTTCAAGGAGGGGAGTGCCTGCGGATTGATGTTCAAGGGCATTCCTTACGCTGACATTATTGCTGAGTGGTGGCGACGAAATGGCGGTGAGCCAGCTAAGGGCGAGCGAAACGTTAAGCTCCATAAGTTGGCCGTTAATCTCCGAGCTATCTGCGATAATAAGAAAGAGGTGTTGTTTCAGATCATGCCTCACTTCGGACTCTCTGACACAGAAATCAAGTCGGTTATCGACTCTGCTTGCAAGGAAGAGCCCAAGGGTATCAGTAAGTTGATGCAGCAGATAATCGATGCGCTCGAACTTGGCATTTCTTCTGATGAAATCGACGATGCCGAGGCTACAGCTGCAGAGACGGGCGTAAAGGTTAATGTGAAGAATCTGCCTATCGGACTTCGTGAAAGTCTTGTCGGTGTGCCCGTTTCGATGCATTTGCCTGTTCTCGTTGGCATCATGCCGATAGCTGGTGCTTATGCCGACCAAGTAGATGTGGAGTATTGCGATGGCAATATCCATCAGCTGGGTTTGATGGCCATTATCCGAGGTGCCCAGGCTTCAAACAAGAGTGTGGTTAAGAATGCCATCGATGTTTGGAAACGCCAGTTTGATGAAGAAGATGCCTTGGCCCGTAAGCGTGAGGAAGAATGGAAGGAGCGAAAGAAAAGTCGTAAGGCTAATGAGAAAGCGCCCGACGACCCTCATGTGCTTATCCGACAAGTGCCTGTTACCGTTTCTTGCTCTACGCTCCTGAAGCGATTCAAGAACTCTGCAGGTCATACCTTGTATAGTTTTGGTGAGGAGCTCGATACCCTCCGAAAGACGAATGGTGCCGGCTCTTGGAGTTCGAAGTATGACATCTATCGTCTGGGTTTCGATCGAGGCGAGTGGGGTCAGGATTATAACTCTGATGCAGCCGAATCGGGCGTGGTGAAGGTTGCCTACAACTGGACTATGCTGGGTACTGACGGCGCCCTGCGAAAGTGCTTCAAGAGCGATAACGTTGAGAATGGCTTGTCGTCGCGAATCCTTGTAGCCGAGATGCCTGATTCGAGTTTCTCGAAGATGCCTAAGTTCAAGCGTCGTTCAGCTGAGGATGAGGCCAAGATTCAAGAGGCGGTTACTCGTTTGCGCAGTTTCAGTGGTCTGATAGATGTGCCCCGTTTGCGTAAGGCCATTGAGGACTGGGTAGAGGCCAAGCGCGTAGAGGCTGCTAAGGATATCGACCACGTAAAGGATACCTACCGTAAACGTGCAGCTGTTATCGGATTCCGTTGCGGTGTTATCTTCCATCTGCTTTCTGGTAAGGAGAAGGAGTCGAAGGCTTGTCTCGACTTTGCGCTGATGATGGCCGATTACTGCCTGCAGCAACAGATAAAGGTGTTTGGCGAGTCGCTTCAAAACCAGTTTGTCGACGCTAGTGCAGAATGTATCCGTTATGGCTCGAACCACTCTGTCTTCGACCAGTTGCCACCAACCTTTATGATGGACGATCTGCGTTCACTGAAACGTGGCTTTTGCAGCGAACCTGGTCTTCGAAAGATTATCTCTCGCTGGTATCGTGACCACTGGATAGAGAAAATCGACAAGTCGCATTGGAAGAAAATGGGAACATGTGACATTTGACTTTGTGACATTAAGGTACATTAAATATTCAGAATATGGAATTAGTATTGACACGTATAGCAAAAAGGAAGGCCTACACGATAGGTAGGCTTTCCGTTGGGGAGAGTTATCTTTGCGACACACTCGAACCTACAGCATTGGAGTTGAAAACTAAGGTTTCGAAAGATGACGTGCTCCGTTCGCCCAAGAAGGTAGAATCGCTGAAGCCCTTTGCCATTCCTGAAGGTCGCTACGCAGTCGTTATCTCGTACTCGCCTAAGTTCAAGGCATGGCTTCCCGTGCTGCTCGGAGGTCCTGATTTCAACCACCTCTTTAAGGGCATCCGTATCCATGCGGGCAATACCGTTGAGGATACTGCTGGCTGCATCTTGGTTGGCAGGAATCAGCAAGTGGGCAGGCTGTTCGAATCGCGCAAGTGGCTTTATGAATTGAAGCAGAAAATCGTAGAAGCCAAGGGTAGGGGTGAGCCTGTGTGGCTAACCATCAAGTAAAAAATAACCCTCAGCCTGAAAGGGCTGGGGGCTATTTATATAAAAGGGGGTTATTTCTTATTTTCCTACAAGAATCATGATCGAGCGGGGACCGACGAGGATTTCGTGCTGGTTGTCGGTAAGGGGTTCCTTGCCGGGCTCGGAGATGTCTTGTGGCGAGGACATACCGGTATTGGCGAAGACGTGCCAAGCCTTACCTTCGGGCAACTGAGGCAACTCAAAGCCGTGCATCTCCCAGTGCATGTTCATGGCCACATAGATAAAATCGTCGGGCACGCCATCGGTGTCGGCATACTGACCGTTCAGCATGAAGGCTGCCGTCAGGTTGTTGAAGCCTGCATCGGGTTGCCATGCCTTTACGCCATGCCAAGAAAAGTCGGGATAGCCCAGATGTCGATAGTCGCTATGCTTCAGGTGGTCGTCGTAACGAAGAACCTTGTGCTGGCGACGGAACTGAATCATGAACTTAAAGTAGCGGAAGATGTCGGCATTCTTTTCGAGGTTATTCCAGTCGAGCCACGCGATTTCGTTGTCTTGACAATAGGCATTGTTATTACCACCTTGCGAGTTACCCATTTCGTCGCCCGAGAGCACCATGGGAATACCCTGACTCACCATGAGGAGCGAGATGGCATTTTTTATCTGACGGTGGCGCAGACGGTTGATTTCCGGATCGTCGCACTGACCCTCGCAGCCGCAGTTCCAGCTATTGTTATTGTTCTCGCCATCGCGATTATCTTCGCCATTGGCTTCATTGTGCTTGCTGTTATAGGATACAAGGTCCATCAGCGTAAAACCGTCGTGGGCTGTGACGAAGTTCACGCTGGCCTTAATGCCGCGCCCTTGCGATGCATAGAGGTCGGGCGAGCCAAGTATGCGCTCTTTCACATCGGCGAGCACACCCTCGTCGCTCTTGATAAAACGGCGTATGCTATCGCGGAACTTTCCGTTCCATTCTGCCCAGCGTCCCCAAGAAGGGAAAGAACCTACCTGGTAGAGTCCGCCCGCATCCCAAGCTTCCGCTATGAGTTTGGTCTTGCCGAGCACGGGGTCGTGAGCCAGCGATTCGAGTAGTGGCGGATTCGACATGGGGTTACCCTCTTGGTCGCGTCCGAGGATAGCGGCAAGGTCGAAGCGGAAGCCGTCGATATGATAATCGGTTACCCAGTAGCGCAAACTTTCTACAATCATATCGCGCACATTGGGGTTATTACAGTTCAGCGTATTACCGCAACCGCTAAAGTTGTAGTAACTGCCATCTGGCATGAGCATGTAATAGGTCTTGTTGTCGATGCCGCGATAGGAGATATACGGGCCTTGTTCGTTGCCCTCGGCTGTATGATTGAAGACGACGTCGAGCATCACCTCGATACCGTTGGCGTGGAGTTTCTTTACCAGATTCTTCAACTCGTCGGCCTGCATGCTGAATCTACCTGAAGCAGCATAGCCAGCCTTTGGCGCAAAGAAACCTACATTGCTATAGCCCCAGAGGTTATAGAGCGGATGGCCGTCGACAGGCGAGGGACGGAAATTCTCAAACTCGTCGAACTCGTGGATAGGCATGAGCTCTACGCAGTTGACACCCAGTTCGAGCAAATAAGGTATCTTCTCGACGATACCGGCAAAGGTGCCCTTGTGCTTGACGCCCGAAGCTGCGCCACAAGTGAAATTGCGCACGTGCATCTCGTAAACGATGAGGTCGTTAACGGGCGTTTCAAGCGGCAGGTCTTTCTCCCAGTCGTAATCGTCGAACACCACGCGAGCACGATAGGGGTAGATACTGTTCCGATTAGGCTCTTCGCCCCACACATCGCGACCTACAATGAGTTTGGCGTAGGGGTCGAGCAGTATCTTCGACTTATCGAAACGATGGCCTTCTTCGGGACAGAAAGGTCCGTCCATCCGATAGCCGTACTCGATGTTTTCGTAATCGAGGTCGAACACCATCATGGAGAAAACGTTACCCAGTCGGAACTCCTTAAAGAAAGGAATCTCGATAAACGGTTCTTCCTCGTGGTCTTTAAAGAGCACGAGGGTACACTCGGTAGCGTAGCGTGAATATATCGAGAAGTTGACGGCATTGCCGAAAACCGTAGCGCCAAAGGGGTAGGGACGGCCTGTACGCAACTTCAGCCCCTTGTACTCATGGGTAGGAAACAGATCTACTCTCAGCATGACGATCTTACTACTTTGTTTTCTCGATACATTCCTCCATCGTGGCGTAGATATCGAAGAAATTATCGAAACCGGTGATGTCCATAATTTCTTTTACCTCGGGCTTAACGCTCACGAGCGAGAATGTCAATCCTTTAGAGGCAGACACTTTCTTAGAATAGAGCAACACGCGCAAACCAGAACTCGAGATGTACTTGCAGTCGGACATGTCGAGTACCAAGTTGGAGCCATTTTCCAAAAGGGCTACGATATCTTCTTGCGCTTGTTTGTAATTAAATGAATCTATCGACTCGCCTACTTTGTAAATTTCCATTTTCTTAATAGTTTAATTTTATGTATTATTTTTTATTTCTCTTGATAGCCAACAGGGTGAGGTCGTCGCTCTGTGGGGCATCGCCTACGTACTGATGTACCGCCTTGAGCAAGTCTTGTATCTGGCTCTTGCAGTCGTACTCGCGCTTCAGCTGGCTTTCTACACGCTCAATGCCAAACATCTCCTCATCTGCGTTCATCGCTTCTGTCAGACCGTCGGTATAGAGTAACAGCGTATCGCCTTCTTCGAGGGTAAACTCTCTTACAGCGTAACATGCACCTTCGTCGATACCCAACGGGAAGTTAGGCTTTGCGGGAAGTTCGGTGACGGTGTCGGATACGATAAACGGCTTGTTGTGTCCGGCATTGAGGTAGCGCACCAGTCCTGTATTCAAATCGAGCACACCCACGAAGAAGGTGATAAACATACAGCTCTCGTTGCCCTCGCTTGCGCTCTTGTTAATAGGTGCGATAATCTTCTCGAGATCTTCCTCATAATTGGATACGTTTCTGAACTGGCTTAGTGTAGTCGACATGATTAAGGCCGCAGGTACGCCCTTACCCGATACGTCACCAATGCAGAAGAACAGCTTGTCGCCACGGAAGAAGAAGTCATAGAGGTCGCCGCCAACTTCCTTCGCCGAGGTCTGATGGCCGTAGATGTCGATATGGCTGGTTTCGTCGGATGGTTTATAGGGCTTTGGTAGCATTGACTGCTGAATATCGCAGGCTACCTTCAACTCTCCTTCCATACGACCTTTCGCCTCGTTTACCTCTTTCAATTCCTCCATCTGCTTCGCCAGCGAGGCCTGCATCAGGCTGAACGAATGGTGTAGTTGTTGCATCTCGTCTTTCGACTTTATCTCGGGCAGTTGTGCCTGAAGGTTACCTTCTGCCACCTCGTCGACAGCTTGTGCAAACTGAGTAAGCGGCGCTATAAGTCTATGTACGCCACGATTGACGAGATAGGCCAGCAAAATCATAATGAAGAAGAACGGCACAATAAAGAGGAATTCCATCTTATAAACGTTCGCGAACAGTTCTGATGCCTGACAGACGATAGCCAGTGTCCATCTCGTGTGCTCGAATGGTACATAGAATACATACGATTTGCCATACGTTTGCGTGTTCAGCTCGAGCGCGCCGCTTTTTTCCTCAGTCAGTTTTTTAGCTAATTCTTTCAGTTCGGCATGTCCCGTTTCGTTGGCGATGCTGAAAATGGTCTTGCCGGTTAATTTTTCTTGTCCGGGGTGGGATATAAAGGAACCGGTACGTCCGAGTAAACAGGCATAGGCATTCTTGTAATAATTGATGCCTAAGAATTCTGAGAGATGTTCGAGCAGGATATCGGCCGTCAGCACGGCAATAAGATGGCCGTTATCGTCGAACAGCGGACAACTGTAAGTCGTCATCAGTCCCTCACCACCACCTTTATCAAAATAAGGTTCACTCCAATAATCACGCTTTAGCGAATCAGCCGTCTGATACCATTCCATCTCGTGGTAGTTGTAATCAGCACTGCCCAGTTGCTTTGTTTTAATCGTTTTGTCTTCGCGATAGGCATAAGGTGCAAACCATTGTCCCTTTTCTGGAAAGAAGTTCGGGCTGAAAGCGATAGCCGAGCCTACAATACCGGGGTTATCCTCGAGCACTCTTTGCGTAATACGGTACAGCGCTTCGGGATTATCCAGATTCTCCTTAATATCAACAATGTGATTCCTTACGGCTACTTCTACTGATATAAGTTCCGTATCAAGATGCTGACCTACAATGTGGAGTATACCGTTAGCCTTAATGCTTTCTTCGAGCTTGACACTCTTCTTTATTAAGAAGTTGCCGATGCTGATGGAAGCAACAAGCACGCCCACTACGCATAGAATCACCCATAGGCTGATTCTTCTGGCGAGCGAAGCTCTAACGGGTCCAAGCCATCGGGCAACGAACCCTGAGGTCTGCGTATGGTTCTGCATTTACAATAGTCGTTTTAATCGTCATGAATTGTTCCGTTCCATAAAGGAAAGAGAACGGTATTCCAAGTCCCTTGGTTAGTTCAATGGCTTCACGCAGCAGGTCTTTGTCGTCCTTACAGTCGAACATAAACCTGTCGGTATCGTGATTGTCGAGGAAGAGAATCAACTTAAAGTTCTCGGGATACTTGGCAAAGTGGGCATGAATCTTCTGGAATAAGGCGTCGTTGCGCGTGATGCCTCGTCCAGCGTGAACTTCTTCCAACAGGATTTCGCGATAGGCAAAGTCGAGCACACCGTCGAGCGTTCCTACGTAATCAGCCTGCAAGTCGTCTTGACTAAAAGGCTTCGTTTCTTGTGCAATAAACTGGTTCAGCCTTTCGGGCGTCTTAAAGTACAGCTGACTGGCTAACGAGGGCCCGATACCCTGCGCCCACACCTCGCCAAACACGACGATATCTGCGCGTACGGCCTGCATGCTGTCGCGGAAGCGCTTTAAGAATTCGAAGGGCTGTCCTAAGGCGTGGTCTATGCGGAAAGCGTCTACACCCATGCGCGCCAGCTTCTCAGCCTTTTCTATCATGAAATCAGCCACGTTGGGGTTCGTCAGGTTAAACTTCGGCAAGTCGCCAAAGCCTAAGAATGATACAAACTCGTCGCTATTGGCATCTTTAAAGAAGAACCAGTCGCGATGCTTGCCGCCGTTCTTCAATAGTGCCTCGGTAAAGATAGGCGCCTGATACCAGCAGTGGTTAGGTACAAAGTCGCAGATAATGCGCATGCCCTTGTTGTGAGCTGTGTCGAGCAGTTGCTGATAATCTGCCCACGTGCCGAAGTGCGGATCTACCTCGTCGAAGTTCAGCGTATGATAGCCGTGATAGTTTTGCGATTTGTAGATAGGTGAGAGCATGATAGCGTTAAAGCCCATGTTCTTGATGTAGTCTAATTTCTCGATAACTCCCTGCAGGTTGCCACCGCAGAATTCGTTTTTGCTGACTGGTGGTATAGTCCATCCACCGTTAAAGCGGTCTATCAGTAAGTGATAGATACGGCTGTTGTCAAACCAATAAGTCGTATTCGTTCCCATATTTAGTCGTTTTAGGTGTTTTTTAAATTTTTGTATGTTGCAAAAGTACAAAAAAAATTGTAAATTTACAGCCAAGAAACGAAAAAATAACAAAGAATAACGTTTCTATTCTTTACTCGTGGTGGTAGGGTTCGCCCTTGATAATGGTACAAGCGCGATAAATCTGCTCTGTGAAGACGAGGCGTATCATCTGATGGGAGAACGTCATCTTTGAGAGCGAGAGTTGTTCGTTGGCTCGTGCGTAAACAGCTGGAGAAAAGCCGTAAGGACCCCCAATGACGAAAACAAGTCTGCGGGCGGTATTGCGCTTCTGCTCCAGCCATCGGGCGAACTCTATACTACGGTATTCGCGTCCATGCTCATCGAGCAATACTACCGTATCGCTGGGCTGCAATTGCTTCAGAATAAATTCGCCCTCAGCTGTCTTTTGCTGGTCTTCCGTCAGACTCTTGGTGTTTTTAAGCTCAGGAATGGTCACGAGTTCGAAGGGCATATAGTGGCTGATGCGCTCGCAGTAATCATTGATGCCAGCCTGGAAATGCTTATCGGTAGTCTTGCCAACCAATATCAGTAGCGTCTTCATATGTCTTTATTGAATGGTTTCGTTAGTGATGAAATCATCGAACTGCTTCTGGTAGCCGTTGAACACATTGATGTCGACATCGCCCTGTATACCTGCCACACGACCATCAGGACAAAGTTGCCAGTAGGTTAGTCTTACGTCGGGCTTATATTCGCTATAGCGGGCTATCCACACGCGGTAGTTGCGCTTCAGGTCGGGCTGATCCTTCAGATAATTGTTTACGAACATCTGATTCACGTAGAGGATAGGCTTTACGTGGGTGTATTGCTCCACCATCGAGAGCCACGTACGGATATGACGGAACATCGCCTCAGGGCCACCCATCTGAGCGATTTGTGACTTGCTGGGTTCGATATCGAGTACAGGGGGCAGATCGCCACTACGGAACAGGGTATTGCGGATAAAGAACTGAGCCTGGGCAGTACCACTGGTACGAACAGACCAGAAGTGGTAAGCCCCCGTGCGGATACCGTGCTTACGCGCCTGCGTATAATCATTAAGGTAGAACTTATTACGAACGGTAACACCCTCAGTAGATTTGATATACACAAACGATACGGGGTAATCAGCCTTGCCTCGCACATTATGGCTACCATTCTTGCCTACATGGACGATACGTAGTTTATCCCAGAGGATAGGCGTCTTCTTGCGTCCTTTACCATGCTGATAACGGGCGATATCGATACCATAGATGCGCTCGGATGTGTACTTCATGCGCTCGCCCCAGAAACGTCCTTTCAGCCATTCGCCTACACGTAAACGTGCTTCGCCGTCTTTGGGCAACAGCATCTCAAGTCCGAAGCCGTGACGAAGGTCATTTTCCATGTGGCCCTCGAAATAGCCGCCATCGGCTAGTTGGTAAGCACCATGACCCTGAGCTACGAGACCATTGAAATCGCCACGATAGGTGCCTAACGAATCGAGACGAACACCTTGCATAAGCGTATCAGCAAGCCATGTGCCCAATACAGTACGACGGAGCGAATCGAGGACTACACCAAGGCCTTGGCGCTGATGGTTCTGCCACGTGCCAACAGAAAAGGCTGAGAGCGACGAACGGGTTTTTACTTGCAACCGTTTACCTTCGGCAAAGGCAGTTACCATCTCGTAACCCTCATCCTGCACGTTATGACGATCGAAGTAATACGTCAGTTCGTCGCCTAGGCGTAGCAAACTACTATCGGTAGTAGGAACGGCCTCAGACTTGTGGAAACAAACGTGCTTCAGCAGCATGCCTTGATGGCGAGGCTGGGGAAGATAAGGGGTGGCCGCAATGAGGACCACAAAGGGGAATATTATATAGAATAGATATTTTTTCATTTTTTTATGGTGCAAAATTACTAATTATTCTTGATTATTATGTATATTTGCAGCAAAATAATTACTAAACACAGAAAAAAGATGAAGGACTTTAATTTTTACGCACCTACGAGAGTGGTGTTTGGACGCGAGTCAGAGGAAAAGTTACCAGCGTTGATACAGCAGTATGGCGGTGGTAAGGTGCTGATACACTATGGTGGCGGAAGTGCACGTCGCTCAGGATTGCTCGATAAGGTAGAGAAGATGCTGAACGAGGCTGGTATCAGCTATGTAGAGTTAGGTGGTGTAGTGCCCAATCCTTTATTATCTAAGGTACGCGAGGGTATCGAACTCTGTAAGAAGGAGCATGTCAACTTCATCCTCGCCGTAGGTGGCGGTAGTGTGATAGATTCTTCGAAGGCTATCGGCTATGGTGTGGGGTATCCGGGTGACGTATGGGACTTCTGGGACGGAAAGGCTGTACCCCAGACATGTTTGCCTATAGGCGTCATGCTGACGATTCCTGCCGCAGGTAGTGAGATGTCGTCGAGTGCGGTGATTACGAAGGATGAGGGAATGCTGAAGCGTGGCATTAACAGTGACTTGTGTCGTTGTAAGTTCGCTATCATGAACCCTGAGCGCACTTATACGTTGCCGCCATACCAAACAGCTGCTGGTGCTACCGATATCATGATGCACACCATGGAGCGCTATTTCTCGAAGTACGAGGACGCGATACTGACAGATGCCATCGCCGAGGCTTTACTCAGAACGGTAAAGGACTCGACACCCATCGTGCTGAAGGAGCCTGAGAACTATGAGCATCGTGCCGCTATCATGTGGGCCAGCTCGCTTTCTCATAACGATCTCACAGAGTGTGGTACAGAAAAAGACTTTGCAAGCCATAAATTGGAGCATGAACTCTCAGGTTTGTTTGGTGTTACCCATGGTGCGGGCTTGGCAGCTATCTGGCCTAGTTGGGCGCGTTACGTGATGGATAAGCATCAGGCACGTTTCGAGAAGTATGCCAAGAACGTGATGGGCGTAGAGGGTGCACTCGCTGGCATTGAGGCTACGGAAGCCTTCTTCCATTCGATAGGCATGCCAACCTCGATTCCAGAGTTGATAGGTCGTAAGGCTACCGACGAAGAGATTGCAACGATGGTGGAGAAATGTAGTCGTGGCGGCAAGATAACCCTTGGTGCGATGGAAGTGCTCGCACAAGCCGATATGACTGCAATTTATAAGCTGGCGAACGCTTAAAACGACAAAATGTAATCAAAATGATTAAAAAAGTTACAATTTATTTGTTTGATTCGAAGAAAATGTATATCTTTGCCGCCGAAATTAAAAAATCGACAGAAAATGAAGAGTATGAATCTACTTAGCGCCATTATTATTATTCGACTGCAGAGAGCGGCCGGAAGTGATAAGGTGTATGTAGATTAAACATTAGGGATTAAATAATAAATTAAGATACGAGCCTTTCTCACTTCCGAGTGTGAAAGGCTTTTTCTTTAGAATCAAAATCGTAAAATTGTAAATCAAATGAGTGACAGATTGTTTATCTTCGACACAACGCTCCGCGACGGAGAGCAGGTTCCAGGTTGCCAACTGAACACCGTAGAGAAGATTCAGGTGGCTAAGGCACTGGAGCAACTCGGCGTGGATGTGATCGAAGCAGGATTCCCAGTATCAAGTCCTGGTGACTTTAACAGTGTGATTGAGATTTCAAAGGCTGTAACGTGGCCCGTGATTTGTGCTTTGACGCGTGCCGTAGAGCACGATATCGACGTGGCTTTCGAGGCCTTGAAGTATGCCAAGCACAAGCGTATTCATACGGGTATCGGCACGAGCGACGAACACATTATGTATAAGTTTAACTCTACTCGCGAAGAGATACTGGAGCGTGCCGTAGCCGCTACGAAGTATGCCAAACGATTCGTAGACGATGTAGAGTTTTATTGCGAGGATGCAGGTCGTACGGATAACGAATATCTGGCGCGCGTCGTAGAAGCCGTGATTAAAGCTGGGGCTACCGTAGTAAACATCCCAGATACCACAGGCTACTGTTTGCCTCAGGAGTATTTCGAAAAGATAAAGTATCTGAAGGAGCACGTAGACGGTATTGATCGTGCTATCATTTCTACCCACTGCCACAACGATTTGGGTTTGGCTACGGCTAATACGTTTAATGGTGTGATGGCTGGTGCCCGACAAGTGGAAGTAACCATCAATGGTATTGGTGAACGTGCTGGTAACACCAGTCTTGAGGAAATCGCCATGATTCTGAAATGTCACAAGGGTATTGGTATCGAGACCAACATCAATACCACGAAGATTTATCCTACGTCGAGGATGGTATCATCGCTGATGAATATGCCCGTACAGCCTAATAAGGCCGTTGTTGGTCGTAATGCCTTTGCCCACTCAAGCGGTATCCATCAGGATGGTGTCTTAAAGAATGTACATACGTACGAGATTATGGACCCCAAAGATGTGGGTATCGACGATAACAGCATCGTATTGACAGCTCGCTCAGGACGTGCGGCTCTGAAGCATCGTCTGCACGTAAATGGTGTAGATTTGCCAGAAGAGAAGCTCGACAAGGTTTATGAAAAATTCCTTGTACTGGCTGATCAGAAGAAGGAGGTATCCGATGCCGACGCCCTGATGCTAGCTGGAGCAGATACGGCTGATACTCACGCAGTTAAGCTTGATTTCCTACAAGTTACATCTGGTAAAGGCGTGAAGAACGTCGCTAGTATCGGACTCGATATCAGTGGCCAGAAATTTGAGGCTGCTGCTAGTGGAAACGGTCCAGTAGATGCGGCTATCAAGGCGCTGAAGAAGATTATCATGAAGCAGATGACGCTGAAGGAGTTTACGATTCAGGCTATCTCGAAAGGAAGCGATGATGTAGGTAAGGTACACATGCAGGTAGAGTACAATGGTAGTCTCTATTATGGCTTTGGTGCCAATACGGATATCGTCACGGCATCTGTAGAGGCTTATATCGACTGTATAAACAAATTTAAAAAGGAGGACGAATGAACACTTTATTCGACAAAATCTGGGATAAGCACGTGGTGCAGCAGGTAGAGGACGGGCCAACACAACTCTACATCGACCGCTTGTATTGCCACGAGGTAACATCGCCACAGGCCTTTGAGGGCATGAGGGCGCGAGGTTTAAAGTGTTTCCGCCCGGAGAAAATCTATTGTATGCCTGATCATAACACGCCTACCCACGATCAGGATAAACCCATTACTGATCCTGTATCGAAAGCGCAAGTGGATTTGCTGGAAAAGAATGCAACAGAATTCGGACTAACCCATTATGGCATGCTGTCGAAAGACAATGGTATCATCCACGTGGTAGGACCAGAGAAGGGTTTGTCGTTGCCTGGAATGACCATCGTTTGCGGTGACTCGCATACCTCTACCCATGGCGCGATGGGTGCTGTAGCCTTTGGCATCGGCACCAGTGAGGTAGAGATGGTAATGGCCTCGCAATGTATCCTGCAACAGAAACCCAAGTCGATGCGCATCAGCATTAACGGCACATTGCAGAAAGGCGTAACGGCAAAGGATGTTGCCCTTTACCTGATGTCGAAACTGACCACGAGCGGGGCTACAGGTTACTTCGTTGAGTATGCTGGCGACGTGGTAAAGAACCTCTCGATGGAGGGTAGACTAACGCTTTGCAATCTTTCTATAGAGATGGGTGCCAGAGGTGGATTCGTAGCCCCTGATGAGACTACTTTTGCCTATCTGAAGGGTCGCGAGTTTGCGCCAAAGGGTGAGGCTTGGGATAAGGCTGTAGCTTATTGGAAAACCCTGAAGAGCGGCGATGATGCTGTGTTTGATAAGGAGTTGATTTTCAGTGCAGAAGATATCGAACCTAGAATTACTTATGGAACGAATCCAGGTATGGGAATCGGTATCACAGAAGCCATTCCTACAGTGGGCGATGCCAACTTTGAGAAGGCTCTCAATTACATGGGCTTTAAGGCTGGTCAGAAGTTGCAGGGTACGAAGGTGGATTATGTATTCCTAGGGGCATGTACCAATGGTCGTATCGAAGATTTCAGAGCCTTTGCATCGTTGGTAAAAGGCAAGCATAAGGCACAGGATATCATCGCATGGCTGGTACCTGGTTCATGGGCTGTAGATCGTCAGATTCGCGAAGAAGGTCTCGACAAGATTCTTGTAGAGGCAGGCTTCGAGATTCGACAGCCTGGGTGCTCTGCTTGTCTGGCAATGAACGATGATAAAATCCCCGCTGGCAAGCTCAGCGTCTCTACCTCTAACCGCAATTTCGAAGGTCGCCAAGGCCCTGGTGCCCGCACTATTCTCGCATCGCCACTCGTAGCTGCCGCCGCGGCTGTAACAGGTGTCATTACTGATCCAAGAGAACTATTATGAAACAGAAATTCGATATTATAAAAAGTACCTGCGTTCCACTTCCGTTAGAGAACGTAGACACCGACCAGATTATACCTGCGCGCTTCTTGAAAGCTACCACGAAGGAGGAACGTTTCTTTGGCGATAACCTGTTTCGTGATTGGCGCTACAAAGCTGATGGTACGCTGAATAAAGACTTCGTGCTCAATGATCCTACCTATAGCGGTTGCATCCTCGTAGCGGGCAAGAATTTTGGCTCAGGATCGAGTCGCGAACATGCTGCTTGGGCGATTGCCGGGTATGGCTTCCGTGTGGTTATCAGCAGCTTCTTTGCCGATATCCACAAGAACAATGAACTGAACAACTTCGTATTGCCCGTACAGGTAAGCGAAGACTTCTTGGAAGAACTCTTTGCCAGCATCAAGACCGATGCGAAGACTGAGGTGGAGGTTGATTTGCCGAATCAGACGGTGACGAACAAGAAAACAGGTCGTAGCGAGCACTTCGATATCAACGGCTATAAGAAGCATTGCTTGATAAACGGTCTCGACGACATCGACTTCTTGGTAGCGAATAAAACTAAAACAGAAATATGGGAACAGCAGAACAAGTAGCCAATTATCATCGTCTGCAACCGTTTGTAGAGATTATGGACTCTACACTTCGCGATGGTGAACAGACCAATGGCGTCAGTTTCTTGCCCCACGAGAAACTCATTATTGCCCGTATGTTGCTTCACGACCTGAATGTAGATCGTATTGAGGTGGCATCGGCACGCGTATCAGAGGGCGAGAAAGAGGCTGTTGGCATGATCTGTCGCTACGCAGAGAAAATTGATAAACTGGATAAGGTAGAAGTGCTGGGATTCGTAGATGGCGGAAAGAGCGTAGACTGGATAGCCTCGTGCGGTGCCAAGGTCATCAACCTGTTGGCTAAAGGCTCGCTACGTCACTGTATGGAGCAGCTGGGCAAGAAGCCTGAAGAGCATCTGGAGGATATCTGCCAGACGGTGAAGTATGCTCGTAGCAAAGGACTTACGGTGAATCTCTATCTCGAAGACTGGAGTAACGGCATGAAGGATTCGATAGAGTATGTGTATCAGATGATGGATGTACTTTGCGATATCGGTATTCGCAGGTTTATGTTGCCCGACACTTTGGGCATTATGAATCCGTTACAGTGTATCGAGTATTTCCGTAAGATGATAAAACGCTATCCTGATGCCCACTTCGACTTTCACGCCCACAATGATTACGATCTTGCCGTTAGTAATTCGCTGGCCGCAGTTTTGAGTGGTGCCAAGGGACTACATGTTACGGTAAACGGTCTGGGCGAGCGTTGTGGAAATGCACCGTTATCGAGTGTGCAGGTTATTTTGAAGGATCAGTTCCATGCCAAGACCAATATCAAAGAAGATAAGTTGAACGATATCTCGCGACTGGTTGAAAGTTATAGTGGTATTGCTATTGCGCCTAACCAACCTATTATTGGCGACAATGTGTTTACCCAAGTAGCTGGTGTGCATGCCGATGGTGATAATAAGAACGGCCTCTATCAGAATGAACTCGTGCCCGAGCGCTTTGGACGTAAGCGAGAGTATGCGTTAGGCAAGAATAGTGGCAAGGCCAATATCGCCAAAAATCTCGAAGAACTGGGCTTGGAACTCACGCCAGAACAGACACGCAGGGTTACCCAACGTATTACTGAACTGGGCGATAAAAAAGAAATCGTAACGCAAGAAGACTTGCCCTTCATCGTTAGCGACGTACTGAAACACGATGCCCCAGAGGATAAGGTAAAACTTGTGAGCTATGTGGTATCTACAGCCTATGGTCTGAAGCCTGGTGCGAATATCAAGGTAGAGATTAACGGTCAGCAGTACGAGGCCTCGGCTACGGGCGATGGTCAGTACGATGCTTTTGTAAAGTCGCTCCGCTATATCTACAAGAAGTACCTCGACCGTACGTTCCCCATTCTGCAAAACTATGCGGTAACCATTCCCCCAGGTGGACGTACAGATGCCTTGGTGCAGACAGTGATTACTTGGAACGATAATGGTCGTATTCTGCGTACACGAGGTCTGGATGCAGACCAGACGGAAGCTGCCATCAAGGCTACTTTTAAGATGTTGAATATTTACGAAAACGAACAAAATAACGAGCTATGAAACTGAACATTGCAATACTCGCGGGCGATGGAATCGGCCCAGAGATTATGAAACAAGGTGTGGCTGTTCTTGATGCGATTGCCGCAAAATGTGGCCACGAGTTTACTTACACGGAAGCTATCTGTGGTGCCCATGCCATTGATGAGGTAGGCGACCCTTATCCTGATAGCACACATGAGGTGTGTATGAAGGCAGATGCCGTGCTTTTTGCCGCCGTAGGCGATCTGAAGTACGACCATGATCCTACGGCGAAGATTCGTCCAGAGGTAGGTTTGTTGGCCATGCGTAAGAAGTTGGGTCTCTTTGCCAATGTGCGCCCTGTGGCTACCTTCGATTGTTTGCTTCACAAATCACCCTTGAAAGACGAGCTGATTCGTGGGGCAGACTTCGTCGTGCTTCGCGAGCTTACAGGTGGTATGTATTTTGGCGAGCGTTATCAAGACAACGACAAAGCCTACGATACCGATATCTACACCCGTCCAGAGATTGAGCGCATCGTCAAACTCGGTTTCGAGATGGCTATGAAGCGTAACAAACATCTCACGGTTGTAGACAAGGCCAATATCCTCGCATCTTCTCGTCTCTGGCGACAGATAGCCAAGGAGATAGAGCCCCAGTATCCTGAAGTACGTACCGATTATATGTTTATCGACAATGCCTCGATGCGTGTACTCACAGAGCCTCGCTATTTCGACGTCATCGTGACGGAGAATACCTTTGGCGATATCCTAACCGACGAGACCGCATGTATCACGGGCTCTATGGGCTTACAACCATCCGCATCATTGGGTGAGCATACACCACTCTTTGAGCCTGTACACGGTTCTTGGCCTCAGGCAGCTGGTCAGAATCTGGCGAATCCTTTGGCACAGATTCTTTCAGCCGCAATGCTCGTAGAGCACTTTGGATTAGAGAAAGAAGGTGCACTCATCCGTGAGGCTGTCAATGCCTCTCTCGATGCCAATGTACGTACACCAGAAATCCAGGTAGAAGGTGGTGCAAAGTATGGCACACGTGAGGTAGGAGAGTGGATTGTAAACTACATTAAGAATGCGTAAGTATCTTGTACTGGTGTTTGTGCTGGCGACAACGCTGTTGCCGGCACAGACGCGTAAGCAATGGCGCGATTCGCTCGAGGTGATTAATGCCCAGATCGCGAAAGACCCCCAGAACCTGACTTTGCATCTTTTGAAGGCAGAGGCTAATATCAATCTGGAGGAATGGGAGTATGCGCTCATTGAATATGGTAAGGTTCTGCGTGCTGACGAAAAGAATCTCGCCGCTCTTTATTTCAGGGCTTATGTTCACATGCAGCAGAAGCATTACGATTTGGCAAAGGTCGATTACGAATCGTTCCTGCTCATAGAGCCCCAGCATTTCGAGGCGCGTCTGGGTTTGGCGCATGTATTGCAGAAACTAGGTCGCCGTTCTGATGCCATCGACGAGTATAATCGTATGGTGCAGCTGTTCCCTGACTCTGCCGAAGCCTATGCCTCTCGTGCTGCTTACGAAACAGAGTTGAAGCAATACGATGTAGCGCTTTATGATTGGGACGAGGCCATCCGTCGTCATCCTAAGAATGGTGGCTATTATGTCTCGAAGGCGGATGTCTATCTGCGCCAGTATAAAAATAGGGAGGCGAAAGAGGTGCTCGATGCCGCTGTGAAACAAGGTGTACCTCGTGCCGCCCTCCGAGAATGGTACAAACGTTGTAAGTAAACAAAATAAATCCCCGCCATTGGCGAGGATTTATTCTTTATGATTAACCATTCATCGAGAGTAGGAACTCCTCGTTAGAACGGGTTGTAACCAGACGGTCACGTATGGTGTTCATCGCCTCGATAGGATTCATCTCAGCAATAAACTTACGGATAATCCACATGCGGTTGAGCGTGGTCTCGTCATGCAGCAAATCGTCGCGTCGTGTAGAAGACTGAACCAGATCGATAGCAGGGAAGATACGTTTATTAGAGAGTTGACGGTTCAACTGGATTTCAGAGTTACCTGTACCCTTGAACTCCTCGAAGATTACCTCGTCCATCTTAGAACCGGTATCAACCAGAGCGGTAGCGATAATCGTGAGTGAGCCACCGCCTTCGATGTTACGGGCAGCACCGAAGAAGCGCTTTGGCTTCTGAAGGGCATTGGCATCCACACCACCGGTAAGCACCTTACCAGAAGCAGGCGCAACAGTGTTATAAGCACGTGCCAGACGCGTGATAGAATCGAGGAAGATCACCACATCGTGGCCGCACTCTACCATACGCTTTGCCTTTTCGAGTACGATACCTGCAATCTTTACGTGACGATCAGCGGGTTCGTCGAAAGTAGAGGCGATGACCTCAGCATCAACGGTGCGCGCCATATCTGTTACCTCCTCAGGACGCTCGTCAATAAGCAGCATCATGATATAGGCCTCAGGATGGTTGGCGGCAATGGCATTGGCAATATCCTTCATCAAGATAGTCTTACCTGTCTTTGGCTGAGCCACAATCAGTGCACGCTGACCTTTACCAATAGGCGAGAAGAGGTCTACAATACGAACACTGGGGTTCGTGGTAGCCTTATCGCCACAAAGGGTAAATTTCTCTTCTGGGAAGAGTGGGGTAAGGTGCTCGAAAGCCACACGGTCGCGAACTTCTGAAGGCTCACGTCCGTTGATGCTCTTAACGGTGGTAAGGGCAAAGTACTTCTCATTCTCGTGAGGTGGACGAACGCAGCACTCTACCACGTCACCCGTCTTCAGACCATACTTCTTAATCTGCTGTGGTGAAACATAAATATCGTCGGGCGATGACAGATAGTTGTAATCTGAGCTACGCAAGAAACCGTAACCATCAGTAAGACACTCGAGTACGCCATTGCCTTCGATGATGTCAGCAAAGTCGTATTTGGGTGCAGCCTGTGGGCGAGTAGTGACTTGCTCAGGCATATTCTGCTGAACCATCGGACGATCGAACATGTCGAGTGTTGGAATAGCACCCTGGTCTTCGATGGGGATATCGAGAACGGTAATAAAATCGGTACCATCACCTGGATCGCCCAACCAAACACCATTCTCATCCACTTCGCTACCACCCTCGTTCTGAGGCTCGTTCTGTGGCTCTGGTGTAGGTGCTGGTTCTGCTTCCTTATGATTAGCCATCATCTTTTCGCGCAATTGCTCGATAGCGTTTACTTCCACGTCGTTAGTCTGGAACTGATCTGCCATCTGCTCTGGTACCAAGAATTCTGGTACGTCATCTGTGGCTGATTCAGCTGCCTGTTTAGCGGCTTCTGCAGCTTTCTCTGCTTCTATCTCAGCCTTTGTGCGGCGACCTCTGCGCTTGGGCTTCTCCTCTTCAGCTGGTGCTGCTTCGGCTGGCGCCTCTTCGGCTACTGGCATGTCGCTAAAAAGTGAGGGTGTCTCTACTTTCTTCCTACGATTGGTCTTACTATCCAGATTTTCGCCGTCTTCACCTTTTACGGTGTAGACTTTGCTCGTGTCTTTTTTAGCAATACGTGTGCGTTTGCGCTTGGGAGCTTCATCAGTAGCACTGTTCTCGGCAGCCTTGTCGAGAATGGCGTAGATGACGTCTTCCATCTGATCGTTGGGGGTTACTTTAATTCCCAACTCATCTGCTATACCCACTAGCTGGGGTATATCCATAGCTTCTAATTCTCCTTTTGTATACATAATACAGTTTGATATTATTTCTCTCGATAGAGTTCAAAAATGTGATTGGAAATGCTTCCGAACGGAAACACTGTTTTGAAAATCGATGCAAAGGTAGTGATTATTTGGCATTTCACCAAATTTTTCTCATATTTTTTGTATCTTTGCACCCAAATTATTGAATTTATATGGAAATTAAGAAAGCAGAATTCACGCTAAGCGCTCCTATGGAGTCGATGTGTCCGAAAGATACGAAGCCCGAATATGCCTTTATAGGCAGGTCGAATGTGGGCAAATCGAGTTTGATTAATATGCTCACAAACAACAAGAAACTGGCAAAGACATCGGCCACTCCAGGTAAGACGCTCCTCATTAACCACTTTATTATAAATAATGAGTGGTATCTGGTTGACTTGCCTGGTTACGGATTTGCCAAGCGCTCAAAGAAAGAGGTGGGCAAATTGGAGCAGATGATTAATGGCTATATCCTCCAGAGAGAACAGCTTGTAAACGTGTTCCTGCTCGTCGATATCCGTTTGGAACCACAAAAAATCGACCTCGACTTTATACAGTGGTTGGGTGCTAGCAGTGTACCCTTCGCCATCGTGTTTACAAAAGCTGATAAGCTCTCGGTAGGTAAGGCTGCACAGAATGTAGAGGCCTATAAGCAGAAACTCCTTGAAACGTGGGAAGAACTGCCACCTATCTTTGTCACTTCTTCTGAAAAGAAACAGGGTCGCGATGAGGTGCTTGATTATATCGATTCCATCAATAAGGAATTAAAGAATGGCTAAGGAGAATCCATATCTTGATGTTCAGCGCCTTACGAAATCGTTTGGCTCTTTGGTGCTTTTCGAAGACATTAGCTTTTCGATAGCCGAGGGTCAGAAGGTGGGACTGATAGCCAAGAACGGTACAGGAAAATCTACGCTGCTTTCCGTGCTCTCTGGCAAGGAAGGCTACGATTCGGGCGAGATTATTTTTCGTCGTGATATCAAGGTGGGCATGCTGGAACAAGCCCCACAGTTCGACCCTAACGAAAGTGTACTCGATGCTTGTTTTAATCATCAGGGCGAAGAAGAGAAGGTACTGAAGGCTAAGCAGATTCTGACGCAACTGAAGATACGCGATCTCGAGCAACCCATGCGAGAACTGAGCGGTGGTCAACAAAAACGCGTGGCCTTGGCCAATGTGCTGATTACCGATCCTGACTTGTTGATACTCGACGAGCCTACAAACCATCTTGATCTTGAAATGATAGAATGGTTGGAGGGTTTCTTGAACAGAGGTAATAAAACCTTGTTGATGGTCACCCACGATCGTTTCTTCCTGGATCGCGTGTGCTCTGTGATTATGGAACTCGACGACCATACTATCTACACCTATCGCGGCAACTACAGTTATTATCTGGAAAAGCGTCAGGAACGTATTGATAATAAGCGTGCCGAAATAGCGAGAGCGAACAATCTTTATCGCACAGAACTGGAATGGATGCGTCGTATGCCTCAAGCCAGAGGTCATAAAGCCCGTTATCGCGAAGAGGCTTTCTACGAGTTGGAGAAGGTGGCTAAGCAACGTATAGAAGAGCGCCAGATACGACTGAAATCCCGCAATGTGTATATCGGTTCGAAAATCTTCGAATGCCAATATGTCTCGAAGGCGTTTGATACAAAAGTAATCCTGAAGGACTTTTACTATAACTTCTCGCGCTTTGAGAAGATGGGTATCGTGGGCAATAACGGCACGGGCAAATCTACCTTTATTAAAATGCTGCTGGGCATGGTGCCCCCCGATAACGGCAAGTTCGCCATCGGCGATACCGTACGCTTTGGTTATTTCTCACAGGATGGGCTACAGTTCGATCCTGAGCAGAAAGTCATCGATGTGGTAAAAAACATCGCAGAGTATATCGACATGGGTGGTGGCAAGCATTTTACCGCCTCACAATTCCTACAGTATTTCTTGTTTACGCCCGAACAGCAACATAACTATGTCTATAAGCTTTCGGGTGGCGAAAAGCGCAAGCTCTATCTCTGTACCGTCCTGATGAAGAACCCGAATTTCCTGGTACTCGACGAGCCTACCAACGATTTGGATATCGTCACGCTTCAGATTCTGGAAGAGTATCTGCAAGACTTCCCTGGTTGTGTGATTGTAGTGAGCCATGACCGCTACTTTATGGATAAGGTCGTCGACCATCTGCTGGTGTTTAAGGGCGATGGCGAGATAAAAGATTTCCCTGGTAACTATACGCAGTATCGTGAATGGCGTTCACTTCAGCCTAAAGAGGCTAAAGAGCCAAAGGAGGCTAAGGAAGTTAAAGAGCCAAAAGAGGCTGGAGAAGGTGGCTCTGTGAAGCGCAAGATGAGCTACAAGGAGAAACGCGAGTTTGAGCAATTAGAGAAAGAGATTGCCACCCTCGAAGCAGAACAAAAACAATTAGAGGATGCGCTTTGCAGTGGTACGCTCTCTATTGAAGAACTGACAGCAAAGAGCAAGCGTCTGCCTCAGTTAAAAGATGAACTTGATGAAAAATCACTTCGCTGGCTCGAACTGAGTGAGATTGAACATTAAACATTAAAGATTAAACATTAAATTTTAGATTATATCGTGATAAATCAACAATATCCTTCGCAATTACTCGAAAAGGCCGTGCAGGAGTTTGCAAAGCTCCCTGGTATCGGACGAAAAACAGCCCTCAGACTGGTGCTCTGGATGCTGCGTCAAGACGATGCTGACATAGAGCAGTTTGCCGAGGCTGTTTATCAGCTAAAGCACGAAGTAAAGTATTGCCACATTTGTCATAACGTGAGCGATACCGATACCTGTCCTATCTGTTCCGACCCCAGGCGTGATGCCACAACCGTGTGTGTGGTAGAGAATATTCAGGATGTGATGGCCATCGAGAATACCCAGCAGTTTCATGGTCTGTATCATGTGCTTGGTGGTATCATCTCGCCCATGGACGGTATAGGCCCTGGCGATATCGAGATCGATTCTTTGGTAGCGCGCGTGGCAGAAGGTCATGTGAAAGAGGTGATTCTGGCGCTCAGTCCTACGATGGAGGGCGACACCACTAATTTCTATATCTACCGCAAGCTGATACCTTACGATATAAAGGTCAGTGTGATTGCACGAGGTGTGGCCGTAGGCAACGAACTGGAGTATACCGATGAGGTCACCCTGGGGCGCTCTATTATGAACAGAACAATTTTCGATGGAAAATAATACAATTAGAAGATGAAGAAAGTAAGTAAACAATTAATGGTATTTTATGTAGCGCAGATTGTCTTGGCGCTCATATTTGTGGTACTGTTCGAACTCGATGTGTTGCCCGTAGGCACACAAGCCCTCGATAAGCAATCAGAGTTTGTCTTCGTGGCGGTGATGGAACTCGTCACGCTCGCAGCTGCCTTCGTGGGACTGAGACTGTTGTTTAAGTTTAAGGCTATCCATCAAGACCTGATTACCCGTAGAGAGAAGGCCATGTGGAAATGGGGTATGACCCGCCTCTTGATACTCGAAGCTCCGATGGTGATCAATACCTTATTATATTATATATATATGAACACCACTTTCGGCTATCTGGCGATTATTCTTCTGCTCTGTTTGCCGTTTGTATATCCCAGTCTGAGTCGTTGCAACGCTGAAACCACCGACGAGGCATGAAACTAAGCATCGTGATTGTCAGCTACAATGTGCGTCATTATCTGGAAGCCTGCTTGCAGAGTGTATGCCGGGCCCTTGAAGGTATCGAGGGTGAGGTGTTTGTTGTCGATAATCACTCTGAGGATGATACCGTTCATGTGCTCAAAACGGACTATCCTTGGGTACGTCTGATTGAGAATCAAGAGAATCTGGGTTTCGCCAAAGCCAATAATATCGCCATCCGTCAGTCTCAGGGCGACTATGTACTCTTGCTCAATCCTGATACCGTGGTTGGCGAGCAGACGCTCCGTCAGTGTTTGCTGTTTATGGACGACCATCCGCAAGCGGGTGGGGCAGGTGTGATGATGCTCAATACCGATGGCTCTCGTGCTCCAGAATCGCGTAGGGCGCTCCCTACGCCTTGGGTGTCGTGCCTCAAGATGCTGGGCTTTACGAAGCGCTACTATATGAGCCATCTCTCTTGGGACGAACCAGGGCGCATCGACGTGATTAGTGGCGCTTTCTGCCTCTTGCGAAAAGAAGCACTTGACCAGATTGGTCTGCTTGATGAAGATTTCTTTATGTATGGCGAAGATATCGATTTGTCGTATCGCCTGCTGAAAGGCGGATGGCAGAATTGGTATCTGCCTTATACCATTGTGCATCATAAAGGAAAGTCCACCCAGAAGTCTGATTACCGCTATGTGCATATTTTCTATCAGGCCATGCTCATCTTCTTCCGTAAGCACTACAGCCATCTCAGTGTCTTCTTTACCCTCCCTGTAAAGATGGCCATCTATTTCAGAGCCTCTATTGCGCTCATTGATTTGTTACGTAAAAAACTCCATTTATGAAACCGTTACCCCCAGTACATCTGCGCGCTATCGAGCCCGAAGACCTCGACTTGCTCTATCGTATCGAAAACGACCGTTCACTTTGGAATGTCGGCACCTCGAATGTGCCTTATTCGCGCTATACCTTACACGATTATATCGCCAATGCCTCTGATGATATCTATGCCGATCGTCAGGTAAGGATGATGGTAGAAAACGAGGCGGGCACGATTGTGGGTATCGTCGATATCGTGAATTTCGACCCCAGCAACCGTCGTGCAGAGGTAGGACTGATTATCCTGAATGATTACCGTAGGCAGGGTTACGGTAGTAGTGTGCTGAGTGTGATAGCCGATTATGCCGTTAGTGCGCTCCATCTTCACCAGCTCTTTGCCTTTATCGATACGAGCAACGAAGCCTCTGTTCGCTTGTTTAAGCGTATGCACTATCAAGCCTCGTCTGTTATCAAAGATTGGCTCTACGATGGTCGCGAATATCGCGATGTCGTGATGCTTCAGCGTGTTTTTTAGCGATATTTTCGCGATTCAAGAAAAAAAACTCGAAAATATTTGGTGGGTTCAGAAAATATTAGTACCTTTGCACCCGCTAATAAGAAAGAGAGCTTTCTGGTGCGTTAGTTCAGTAGGTTAGAATGCCTGCCTGTCACGCAGGAGGTCACGAGTTCGAATCTCGTACGCACCGCTTACATTTATTTTTAAAAACGCTTTGGTGCGTTAGTTCAGTAGGTTAGAATGCCTGCCTGTCACGCAGGAGGTCACGAGTTCGAATCTCGTACGCACCGCAGAAGCCCTTCGATGAAAAATCGAGGGGTTTTTTGTTTGTTTTTTAAAAAAGTGCGAAAAAATTTGGTAATTACGAGAAATTAGTTTATTTTTGCAAACGGAATAATATATACTGACCAACTAATGGATGCAGGCGAAACTTTAGAATCAAAGATAAACCGAAGTGAGTTTAAAATACTTATCGTCGATGATGTAGTTAGCAATGTCTTGCTTTTAAAGATATTGTTAACGAACGAGAAGTTCCAAGTATGTACGGCAAACAATGGTCAAACAGCTATTGAGCAAACCAGGAAAGAAATGCCTGATTTGATTCTGCTCGACGTGATGATGCCGGATATGAACGGCTTCGAAGTAGCTACTGTCTTGAAGAAAGATGATGCGACGAAGGAAATCCCCATTATCTTCCTCACGGCCTTGAATACTCCGCAGGATTTGGTACACGGTTTTAAGGTAGGAGCCAGCGACTTCCTCACCAAGCCTTTTAATAAAGAGGAATTGGTGATGCGTGTCATGCAGCAGATATCACTGGTTGCCGCTAAGCGTATTATCGTGAAGCAGAATAACGAACTTCGCGCTACGCTGAGCAATCGCGACAAGATGTATTCTGTTATTGCCCACGATTTGCGCTCACCCATGGCGAGTATCCGTATGGTGCTCAATCTTGTAGTGGCTTCTACATCGCCCGAAACCGTCGGCCCAGAACTTTTCGAATTGCTCGATAAGGCCAATAAGGAATCAGAAGAGGTACACGATCTGCTCGATAATCTGCTCAAGTGGACGAAGAGCCAAACGGGTCGCCTCTCAGTGGTATTGCAGGATCTGGACTTGAACGACATCATTCCTGGCGTCGTAGAAATCTTCGAGATGATCGCTTCTACCAAGCAAATCAAACTCGACTTGCAGAAAACCAGCGAGCCGCTGATTGTCAATGCCGATAACGATATGCTGAAGACGGTGGTTCGTAATTTCCTCTCGAATGCCATTAAGTTTTCGCCCGAGAATTCCAGCATTGAGATTATTATGGCGAAAGAGGGCGATTTCGCAAAAGTCAGCGTGCGCGACCATGGTGTAGGTATTGCCGCTAATCGTTTGGGCTCTATCTTCCATAAGGGCGAAACCACCTATGGTACTGGTGGTGAAGAAGGTTCTGGTCTTGGTCTTCAGCTCTGTCAGGACTTTGCCCGCAAGAATGGTGGTGACTGTACCGTCGAATCTGTCGAAGGGCAGGGTAGTACTTTCAGTGTTCTTATACCGCTCAAGAAATAATGGCTACACCTATTTATATTATAGAGGAACAAAAACTTCGCCGCAACCTCACGCTTATTGCTGATGTTGCGGCGAAAGCGAATATAGAGATCATCCTTGCGTTTAAGGCCTTTGCCTTGTGGAAAACGTTTTCTATCTTCCGTGAGTATATCCACGCTACCACGGCCAGCTCGCTTTCCGAGGCGCGTCTGGCTTTCGAGGAGTTTGGCGCTCCTGCCCATACTTACTCACCAGCCTATACCGACGATGAGTTTGATGAGATTGTAAAGTGCTCCTCCCATCTTACTTTTAATTCTCTGTCGCAATACAAGCGTTTCCATGATCGCGCCCAGGGTGTTTCTATGGGGCTTCGTGTCAATCCTGAATACTCCGAGGTAGGCACCTTATTATATAATCCTTGTGCCCCAGGTACGCGCTTTGGTATCACAGCCGATAAGTTGCCCGCTCAGTTGCCCGCTGATATAGAGGGTTTCCATTGCCATTGCCATTGCGAGAGCGGGGCAGATGTGTTTCAGCGTACCCTCGTCCATATCGAAGCAAAATTCTCGAAGTGGTTCCCACAGCTGAAGTGGATTAATTTTGGTGGTGGCCATCTCATGACGCGAAAGGATTACGATGTAGAACTGCTGATCTCGATGATGCAGGATTTCCACAAGCGTTATCCTTGGCTGAAGGTGATTCTCGAACCAGGGAGCGCCTTTGCCTGGCAAACGGGTCCGCTGGTATCGCATGTCGTCGATATCGTAGAAGATAAGGGCATCCGAACCGCTATTCTCGATGTGAGCTTTACGTGTCACATGCCCGATTGTCTCGAAATGCCGTACTTCCCCGATGTGCGCGGTGCGGAGCACGTTGATGAGGGTGGCTACCGTTTGGGCGGCAACAGCTGTTTAAGTGGCGATTTTATGAGTTCATGGCGCTTTGATCATGAGTTGCAGATAGGCGAAGAAGTGATTTTCGAAGATATGATTCATTATACAACGGTAAAAACAAACACCTTTAATGGCATTTCTCACCCCGCTATTGGTATGCTTCATACCGATGGCCGATTAGAGATATTACGCCAGTTTGGGTACGAAGATTACCGAAATCGGATGGATTAAAGGCCTAAAAACAGCCTTTTTTCGATAAAATGGCCTTTTTTTTGAAAAAAAACAGCTAAAAAGTTTGCCAGTTCCGAAAAAAGCATTACCTTTGCATCCGCAATCGAGAGAGATGCCGGAAACAAGCGGAATTCTTGTGAAAGCCGAGAGCAGAAAAAACTTGTTTTTTATGCCGAGGCGCATCCAAGAAAACCGACTAGATTCCGAAGGAATATAGGCGGAAATAGCTCAGTTGGTAGAGCACAACCTTGCCAAGGTTGGGGTCGCGGGTCCGAGTCCCGTTTTCCGCTCACATGTTGAACAAAAAAGAGCTTCAGGGATCGGCCCTGTAAGTCAAATGCCCAGGTGGCGGAATTGGTAGACGCGCACGTTTCAGGTGCGTGTGCCGCGAGGCGTGCAGGTTCGAGTCCTGTTCTGGGCACTCTTTTTTCTTCACAACATTTTGTTGGAGAGGTGGCGGAATTGGTAGACGCGCTACTTTGAGGGGGTAGTGTCAATTGCGACGTGGGAGTTCGAGTCTCCTCCTCTTCACTTTTTTGACATATTGCGGAAATAGCTCAGTTGGTAGAGCACAACCTTGCCAAGGTTGGGGTCGCGGGTCCGAGTCCCGTTTTCCGCTCCATTTTTAGGAAAACAACAACTTCATTCAAATGAATTTATACTTAAGATACTTTGACCGAGAAACATTAGTTTCTACCGTTGATGAAGCTATAGAATTCCTTAGAGGCATCGACGAGATAGACATGAACCCACTATTGGAAGCAGACATTCGCGAATATGCTGCCAGTGATATGTATTACCCCAAAAGGTATAAGGTTCACCCCAAGGTATACTTTATCATTATTAAAACAGAAGCAGCAACCATGCAAGATTTCAAAGATAAGAAAGCAATACATCCAGGCGGTCCTGCAGCCGATAACCGTTCAGCTACAGTACCCACATTAGTTCGTCTTAATGAAGAACGCCCAGGCTGGTACGAGGGCATGATCGATTTCAAGCGCGTACTCCTAGTACCTGGAACAGGTAAGTTCCAATATCGTGATACGCAGTTTGTAGCCCAGGTTAAGGCTAATTCTGGTATGGATTGCTACGAGCGCATCGTAGAACATCTCCGTGAGAAGGTCGACGAACGCAGCCAGTTCCCTTCTGCTAAAGGTAAGAATTTTAAGTTCCGTTATTTAGGCAAAGCAAAATGAACAAGGTAATGTTAATCGGCAACGTGGGTCAAGAGCCCGAAGTGCGCTATGTAGAAGCTGGTGTGGCTGTAGCCCGTATTCGCTTGGCTACTACCGAGCGCGGTTATACCCTTCAGAACGGTACCAACGTGCCCGACCATACAGACTGGCATAACATCGTACTTTGGCGCAGGTTGGCCGAGATTGTAGAGAAGTATGTCCACAAAGGTGACAAACTCTACATCGAGGGACGTATCCGTTATTCTACTTACGATGATAAGCAGGGTCAGCGTCGCTACGTTACCGAGATCTGGGCCGATAACATGGAAATGCTTACACCAAAAACAGACAATGGACTATCTTCAATCGATAATCAATGAAGTAACAATCATGGCTCCCTCCATGGGGGCCATCTTTTCAGGTATCCTGGCTCTTATCCTTTTATTCTTCTCAGGTTTTGCCTCAGGATCTGAAATAGCCTTCTTCTCGCTCTCGCCAAACGACATGAACGAGCTAGAAGAAAGCTCCGACGAGAACGACAAAAATATTCTGGCCCTGCGCGAAGATTCAGAGCGTACCCTAGCCACCATTCTTATTACCAATAACCTGGTAAACGTGGCTATCATCATGCTCTGTACCTATTTCTTCGACCATGTGATTTCTTTCGGGCCCTCCGCCTGGTGGTTAGAGTTCCTGGTCATCACCGTCCTGCTCACCTTCCTGCTTTTGCTCTTTGGCGAAATCATGCCAAAGGTATATTGCGCTCAGCACGCCTTGGCCATGTGTCGCCGCTTCTGCGGACCCATTACCGCTCTGCGTAAACTTTTTTATCCTATCTCCAGTGTGCTTATCCGCTCTGGTATCTGGGCGTCGAAAGTCGTACAGAAAGAGAACCATATCCTCAGTGTTGATGAACTCGAACAGGCCCTTGAACTTACCGATGAGAACGAGTTGAAAGAAGAGAAGAACATGCTCGAGGGTATCGTGCGTTTTGGCGATGAAACAGCAAAGGAAGTCATGACCAGTCGTCAGGATGTTGTCGACCTCGATTTTCGCTTACCTTTCCCCGAGGTGCTGAAATGTATCGTCCAGAACAACTACTCACGTATTCCCGTCTATCAAGATACCATCGACAATATCCGTGGTATCCTGTATATCAAGGACTTACTGCCACATCTCTCCAAGCCCGCCAATTTCCGTTGGCAATCGTTGATTCGTCCGCCATACTTTGTGCCAGAGACGAAAAAGATTGACGACCTCTTGCGCGATTTCCAGGAGAATAAAGTCCATATCGCCATTGTGGTCGATGAGTTTGGTGGCACCAGCGGTATCATCACCCTCGAAGACATTCTGGAAGAGATTGTGGGAGAGATCAACGACGAGTACGACGAGGAAGAAAAGAACTACGTACGCGTCAATGCCAATACCTATATTTTCGAGGGTAAGACATTGTTAAGTGATTTCTATAAGATTCTCGACCTCGACGATGAGACTTTCGAGGAGGTAGAGGGCGATGCCGATTCCCTTGGCGGACTGCTTTTGGAGATCAAGGGCGACTTCCCCGCTCTCCACGAGCGCATCGATTTTCAGAACTTCACGTTCGAAGTCACCGAACTCGACGGCCACCGCATCTCCAAAATCAAAGTCGTTATTCACGAGAAATCAACAGACACAGCATCGTAATGTTGTCGTTAGGCTATATAAAAACCAAGGCCCCGTAGAAACACTCTACGAGGCCTTTTTACTTTTGGGTCTAAAAGCCCATGCAACTGGTTGCGCCCAGCGCAGTAAGGATAGCAGTTGCTACAGAAGCAATAATCTGCACAATCCACTTAAAAGTTTCCTTTTTCGTCATAATCTTCTAGGTTTTAATGTTTAAACTTGGTTTCCTTACCACCCCTATGAGGGGCAAAGGCTACGGGTAGGCGAGCTTTGCTCGGGAATGGGCTAGGGGCGGGGTGGTTAATCACAGCCCTTACCCCTTTCCCCTAATCTCCGCTTACTGATCGCTAGCCCTTAGTGAAGGTCTTGCTGACCACCTGGCTGCTCTGACCGTCCTTGATGGCTACAGCCTTCACGGTCGTAGTCTCGCTCAGGCCGAATTCCTCACTGTACATCGTACTCTCAGCCGTTGGCGTGCTGCCGTCGAGGGTGTAGTAGATATCTGCGCCGTCGGGACCGCTCAAGCTCACAGTGGTCGAATCCGAGAACGAGGTCTTACCGCTGATTGTGGGGGCTGCCGGGGGTTCAGACTGAGAGCCGCCGTTGTCGTCGTCACCTCCCTGGTTCTCGTTGTCCTCTACAGTACCTGGATCGGTAGAGGTTACACGCTTCACCTCCTTACCATCTCGGTCATAGCAGGTAATCTGAACGGAGGTGTTTGCCAACTCGTCCTTCAGGTCCACATCCGGGGTGAAGATAATGCGGCGGCTAGTAATCAGGCCGGCCTTTACCTCTTCCACCTTCTCAACGCTCTTGGCGCGCAGACCGAATCGCATGGTTCCCAAGCCGGGGATCGCTACTGAATGACCTTCGGTAGCCCATGCCTTGATCACCTCGCCAGCTGCATCCCAACAAGCCTGCATTACTCCCTTGCTCACTCCCGAACGGAGGGCTGCCTCCTTGATCACCTTGTCCTGAGTCAGTGCGATGTACAGGTCGGGCATCATCACGTAGCGGTAGCTGCCAGCATACTTACCAATCTTCTGAATTCTCTCTTGTGCTCTTACTTTAAGTGCCATAGTTGTAAATAAATTTTAATGGTTAATAAATAATGGTTAATGGTTTAGGTTATGTCTCAATTCCGATTCAATTTTATTTCTCTAACTAGGGAAATTTTTCTCGTGCACTAGAAAAATTATTTTTCCTCGTTTGGGCCTTCAAACCTCATCTTTATTTTGACAATGCAAAGGTACAAAAAATTCAGATATAAACCAAACATTTTTCGAATTATTTTCCGACTTATTTTGAAGTGTTAAAATGTCATGTAATCAGAAATATGTTTTGCGACCTCCCGTCGCTATCACGCTATCACTTTTACGTTTCAAGTTGCACTGAAAAAGTAGACTCTATTTTTATATTATTATATATATTATAATATATATAATAATATAATATATATTTTAGATAAATTATCCTTCCTGCCCACCGAAAATCCCAAATCCAAAAGTGATAGCGTGATAGCGTGATAGCGTCGTACTGGAAAATTTGACTGTACTTCTGAAATACTTGCCTATTCTCTTGGTTAGCCTCCTGTTTTCGTTAGGGGCATACTCTCCTGAGTTTTTAGCCACTAAAATTCAGCAAATGTTAGCCTCTGCGCTAAAAAATACGCAGAAAAGTGAAGATTTTCCAAGTATGTTCCACGATTTAGAACATGTTTCTCTTATATTTGTACGCGAATATTCATGGTTAAATGTGATAAAAACGATACTAAAAACGAGATTAATATAAAATTTTTCTCACTTTATTGCTGTTCTGGTTTGGCCACGCGCCTTACTTGCATCCCTTTGCCTGCTACCAACTTCGAGATGATGTCGAGGGAAAGCAATGTAGATTTGGAAAGCGACAATCGCCTGAAGGAGTGGGCCTCCTTATTAGATAAGACGAAGGGCGAACTCTCTGTTCAGAAAATCGTAGACGAACTCTACGACTGGACTGCCCGACGCATGGAGGATGCCAAGGAGAATAACTCGCGTGCTGACGAAATGCTATTGAAGCGTTGCGCTTATCATGGCTTGAACTTCTTTGCGCCATTCATCGTGATGCGCCATTGGGATAAGATGCGCCAAGATGGCGAGTACTGGTGTGGTGAATTTGAAACGGACGAGGTCGATTGGAAGTTGGCAGAGCTGATAACCAATATTCAGTACGCTTGTCAGCGCCACTTCTTTGGTGCCATGGCTGATAATTATTTCGATAATAAGAATCGTGAGGCCAGCGCAAACTTCCGTCATAATCCGAAAACAGTAGAAGCCTTCAACCGTTTGCCAGAGGTGTTTACGAAGGAGGACGTGATGAGATGCTTTAGTCTGAGGTCGGATTCTGCTGCAGGTATGAGAATTAGTAGACTGATTAAAGATCGTGTGGTTGTAAAACTGCCTGGGTTTGTAGAAAACGGTACGACTAAAGGCCGGTTTAAGAAAACGGGGGTGGTGATGCTGAGTTAGCAGACGCTATCACGCTATCACACTATCACATTTACAAAAACCATAAACCAACAATGACAGAAGTAACGACAAACAGTAAGATGCAACTCTCCCAACATTTTCAGTTGGGGGAGTTCACGAAGAGTAATTATCCAGAAGTTTATAACATCCCTAGTCATGTAGCCATTGAAAATATGAAGCGAATTTGCGGATGGCTGGAAGTACTGAGAAAGAGGTATAATGACCGTAATTATTCCTCCACCCCGGCCCCATTCCCGAGCAGAGCTCGCCTACCCGTAGCCTTTCCTCCGAAGGAGGGGAGTATCCCATCGTTATTAACTCGGGATATCGTAGCCCGCAGCTGAATAAAAGGGTAGGGGGTGTGAGTACGAGTAATCACCTGACAGGCTGCGCGGTGGATATCCGTTGTAGCGGTATTGAACAGGCGATCACTTTCGCTTATATCCTGCTCGATTACGCGAGGGAGTCGCAATCGGAATTCGACGAGCTCTTTATCGAAAAGAACAAGTACGGGCGCTACTGGGTCCACTTTGCTGTGCGCCCGAGAGAAAACCGCAGAAAAATTTGCTTCTTGAACGGATGATGTTAATCCAAATTACCACCCGTACTGCTCCCAATGGATGACGTCGTTCCACTGGAACTGTTGGATAGCCTTGTTCCAGTTAGGACTGGTGGTGTCGTAATAACTGCTGGGGAAGAACATGCTGACATCGCCACAACCATCGCCTTCGTCGCTGAAATGATTCATATAATTGATGAGCTGCGATGAGTTGGACATCCATTTTACGGAATGGCGATGATAGGGTACGGCTTGTTTGTATGCAGACAGCCACGATTCGTAATCGGAGGCTGCTGCATGCTTCTTGAGCACATGACTCATATCGTAAGAATAGCGATAGGAATTGTAAATAGCGTAGAATACCACATTGCTGAGATCGAGTGCGCCGCCCTTGCTTACTTTATCGGAAATGGTATTCAGCAGGCGGGATGTGGCGGTAGCGAGTTGGTCGAGTTGAGCGGTAAGGATTGCCGCCAGGGGAACGCTATAGCCTTCGAGATCGCCAGGGGTACTATTATAATAGGTGTTAGGCTGTTTCTTCATGGCGTCGAGATACCACTCGTAATAATTGTCGATGATGTGATGGTAGAGTGCCTCGCCGTTTTCGAACATCGGCGGTACAATTTTGTCGAAGGGGGCGCCGGCATCGGGCACTTCAGCGGGAGAGCCAATCACGACATCGGCAACCTTCCGTAGTTCGTAGGCGGTTTCCATACAGGCAAAGCTACAGCAATCGCCCATGACAAACGCAAACTTATCGGTACCCATGGCCTCGGAAAGGGCGGCACTGAGTTTGGTGATGTTCATCCAGTAGCGCCCGCTGCCCGAGGCGGAGTTGTTGCCGGTAGAACCGCCGTATGCGCGTGAGGTAGCGGTATTGACTTCGTTATCGGAGATGATCCAGCCCGTGCCATGGCCCCAGAGTACGAGTCCGTAGCTGAGGGCGGGGTAGAGCTGCCTGGCCTTGCTGACAACAGTCTTTAAGACGGCAGGGTCGGCAGCGATGCTTTCTGGCATATAGAGGGTGTCGCAGAGTTCACCGTCTTTCACGCGAGCAAGATAGGGGGCTGTGGTGGCATTGGCGCGATCGACATAGACTATCAGGTTCTGACGATCGGACAACTGGCGAGAGCCTACTTTCATTTCTTCTAAATCTTCGTAGGCATAGTTAGTAAGATTATTCTCGGCGGCCATGTAAATAATGACGGTTCGCTGGGCTTGCGTCGTATCGGGTTCGTCGTCATGATGGCACGAACAGAGCGCTGATATCAAAAGTATGAAAAGAAAAAACTGCTTCATGTATCAATATTTTCGGCAAAGGTACGAAATAAATAAGAATAAAGGGCAGAAATTAGAGATTATTTTGTATCTTTGCACCTCAAAAATTGGAGATAACAATGAAGAAACTATATATTTTTCTGGTATTTTGCATCGCTATGATGGCTATTGGCGATGGTTATGCCCAGCGCAGCAAACATAAACATCGCGGCAAGCACAAGACGCACAAGGTGGCCAAAAAGAAGAAACAGAAGCGCAGCAAGAAGAAGGTGGCGAAGTTTACGCCACTGCCTGACCCAAGGCTGCTGGACCCTGATTACGACCCCTACCTGCAATGCGAAGACACGTGTAACCACGTACACGGCATCGACCTTTCGCACTATCAGGGCGAGGTATTCTGGGAAACCATCGGTGAGAATACGAAGACTGCCTACGTGTATCTGAAAGCGACGGAGGGTGGCGACCGTATCGACAGTCAGTATGAGCGCAATATCGAACTGGCGCATCGTCATGGGTTGAAGGTGGGCTCGTATCACTTCTTCCGTCCGAAAACGCCACTGATTCAGCAACTGCATAACTTTATCGTACAGTGCAGGCCGGGCGAACAGGACTTGATACCGATGATTGATATCGAATCGACGGGCGGCTTATCGCCACAGGCTTTCTGCGACTCGCTGTTTACCTTTCTGGGCATGATAGAGAAAGCGTATCGCCAGATGCCTTTGCTCTATACGGGCCGCAATTTCTATAATAAATACCTGCAGGGAAAGGTAGACGACTACAAGATTATGATAGCGATGTATACGCCAGAGGAACCTGAACTGGCTGACGGGCGCGATATTACCATGTGGCAATATACAAGCAAGGGGCGCATCATAGGTATAAACGGTTGGGTAGACAAGAGCCGATTTATGGGCGATCATGGTTTGCGCGAAATTCGCTTCCGACACTTTACTCCTCGATTTGGCGAAGAGAGCGGGCGAACGTGGCAAAAAAGTTGGTGACCGTCTCGGAAGGCAGGTAACGGAAGTAGCGCGCGGAGCGACGGATATGACCCAGTACGGCCGAACTGTTGCTGGTATGCACAAAGATACTTTCGTCGTCTTGCGAGAAGGTGAAATCTTCGATGTGGGTATTGGTAAACTCGGTGAGCTCTAAGGCTACCTTTTCCACCTTATTATATTGTTTACCCTCCAGGAAGGGTATCTCGTCTGCTTCAAATCGGAACAGATGGATCAGGAGCGAACCTTCCAGTTGGGCCATCTGCACAAAGCCAATGCTCTTCAGCCACTTTCGGAGTATGGGGTAATCGATTTTACGGTCTTTCTGCATGAGGCAAAGGCCCAACTCTGACAGTTCTTTCACGGGCATGCCCTCATTGAGGATATGACGGGCGATGCGGATGATGGTGAGCAGGAGCTGGCGTGTGGCCATGTCGGAATGTTCATCGTCGAGGATATTCTGAAGCTTGAGGTTGAGCACGGGGTTCGTCAGATGGTCAGGACTCAGGAAAGCGTCGTCGTCGGTATCGGCAGGCGCCTTCAATTCTTGTACGGTCTTATCCCATATCTTCCACTGCTTATCGGTAAGATTCAGGAAAAACTGATTCTTACTTTTCTGCATACCTTGATACACGGGTCGCACCATATCGTGGACAATGGCGAGCTGAAGGAGCTTGCCCCACTTAAAGGCGGACATGGGCTCTACGGTTTCTTGCTGATCGTAGAGACCGATGCGGATAAGCTTATAGAAATTACGATAAATAATGTTCATTATGAATAGCGTTTAGGGTAACGGAAGAAAATTGAGAGGAGAGCCACAATACCCAGTACGAGCGGGTAATAGAGGAAGGGCAGAATTGCGATGGGATTCAGCGAGGCGAGACCAGCGGCTATCAGTATCTGGGCGCCATAGGGAATCAGTCCCTGGATGGTACAGGAGAAGGTGTCGAGGATAGAGGCACATTTCTTATTGTCGACGCCGTAGCGATCGCCTATCTGCTTAGAGATACCGCCTACGGTAAGAATGGCCACGGTGTTATTAGCCGTACAGATATCTACCAGCGATACCAATGTGGCGATACTGAGTTCGGCACCGCGCTTGCTATTGACACGACGGGTAAGCAAACGGATGAGGAAGTCGATACCGCCCATCTCACGAATGACTTCGAGCATACCGCCCGCCATCATCGTAACGATAATCAGCTCACCCATCGAGAGGATGCCTTCGCCCATGGCGCCAAACCAGCCGTAGATATCGAAAGCGCCCGTAAAGAGTCCGATACAGCCTGTAAGAAGCAGGCCGATGGTGAGTACGCCCATTACGTTCATACCGCAAATGGCGGCTATGAGGACGACGAGATAGGGGACAACCTTTATCCACTGCACATCGTTGACATGTTGGGGAGCGCTTACCTGTTGGCCCATAAAGATATATACAACTAAGATAAGCAGGGCTGCTGGGGCGACGATAAAGGCATTGACACGGAACTTATCGCTCAGACGGCAACCTTGTGTCTGGGTAGCCATGATGGTAGTATCGGAGATGAATGACAGATTGTCGCCAAAGAAAGAACCACCTACGATGACGGCGGTCATCATGGCGATATCGGTGCCCGTCTGTTGGGCCACGCCAGCGGCAATGGGTACCAAGGCGGCTATCGTGCCCACGCTCGTACCGATGGATATAGAGACGAAGCAGGAGGCCAGGAACATGCCTGCCAGCAACATCTGTGGGGGGAGGAGGGATAGCGTCAGATTGACTGTCGCATCGATGCTGCCCATGGTCTTGGCAGAATGGGCAAAGGCACCTGCGAGAATGAAAATCCAGATCATCAGCATCATCTGTTCTGTGGCGGCTCCGCGACTAAAGGTATTGATTCTACTCATCAGGGGTCTGCCCTTACTGATGATAATAGCGTAGATGCTCGATACCATAAAGGCCACGGTGATAGGTATCTTGTAAAAGTCACCAGCGATGATGCTGGTGACTAAGTAAAACAAGATAAACACCACGAGTGGTGATAATGCTAATAATCCTTTTTTCATTTATAACGTGACGCCGTTTTTGAAAATGGAGATTTCGCGGTAGCCGTTTTCTTCGTTCTTGGCCTTTTCACCAGAAGCAACGGAGAGGACTTTATCGATGAACTCCGGAACCAGCTCTGGCATGGTGCGACCTTCTACGAGTTGTCCTGCAGAGAAATCGATCCAGTTCTGCTTACGACGGGCGAGATCGGGATTGGTGGCAATCTTCATGGTAGGCACGAAGGTGCCGAATGGGGTGCCGCGACCCGTGGTAAAGAGTACCAGGTGGCAACCGCAAGAGGCGAGGGCAGTAGCCGCTACGAGGTCGTTGCCAGGTGCAGAGAGCAGATTCAAGCCGTTGTGCTCTAAGCGATCGCCATATTCCATCACACCACTGACAGGCGCCTTGCCGCACTTCTGCGTGCAACCAAGGGCCTTATCCTCGAGGGTAGAAATACCACCAGCCTTATTGCCTGGAGAGGGGTTCTCACCTACAGGCTCGCCATGAGACAGGAAGTAGTTCTTGAAGTTATTGATCATAGAAACCGTCTGATTAAAGAGCGCCTCTGTTTCGCAACGGTTCATGAGAATCGTCTCAGCACCAAACATTTCGGGTACCTCTGTGAGTACAGACGTGCCGCCCTGAGCAACGAGCCAATCAGAGAATTCGCCTACCAACGGATTAGCGGTGATGCCAGAGAAACCATCGGAACCGCCACACTTCAAACCAACGCGCAACTTAGATACGGGCACCTTTTCGCGCTTATCCTTTTTGGCGATATCGTAGAGCTCACGGAGTATCTGCATACCTGCCTCCATCTCGTCGTCGACTTTCTGGGTGATGAGGAGCTTGATACGGTCTTTGTCATAGTCGCCAAGCATGGCCATGAAGTCGTCGGGCTGGTTGTTCTCGCAACCCAGACTCAGTACGAGCACGGCACCGGCATTGGGATGCAGACAGATGTCGCGAAGCACCTTACGGGTGTTCTCATGATCGCCTGAGAGCTGAGAGCAACCATAGTTATGATGCCAGGCATAGATTGCGTCGATGCCCTCTTCGCCTGTTTCTTTCTTCAGCTGGTTCACGAGGCGCTCGGCAATACCGTTTACACAACCTACGGTAGGCACAATCCATATTTCATTGCGCACGCCTACATCGCCATTCTTACGAACATAACCTTTAAAGGTCTGGTTTTCGTTTTTAATCTTAAGCGGCTCGTTTACAGGATTATACGTATATTCGAGTGTACCTGAAAGATTGGTCTTCAGATTATTCTCGTTTACCCAGTCGCCAGCTTTCAAATCTTCTTTGGCATGACCAATGGGATAGCCGTACTTGATGATATCAGTACCCTTGGGAGCATCCTTAATGAGTACTTTATGACCAGCTGGGGTATCCTGATTAAGGGTTACCTTCTGGTCGTCGACAATAATCACTTCGCCCTTCTTCTTGGGACTTAAACATACCACCACACTATCGGCGGGATTAATTTTTAAATAAGTAGCTTGTTCCATTTTTTAATATGTATTTGTTTTAGTTTATATTGCTGTTCTGCGATAGAAGTCTACGTTTTCTTTGGTCAGAATCTCGATAGGCATGTAATTCACGGGGTTGACGGCACGCTTCATGACGATGGCATTGAAGAGCGCATCGACACTGGCATAGCCCTGCTGATAGGCATGCTGGGCTATCAGGAACGAGATACTGCCATGGTGGATACAATCCACGTTTTTCTGCACCATATCGTAACCCATAATCTGAATATCTCTGCGATTCGATTTCTCAAGGAATTTACCCACCAGATGGGCCTTAGAATTAAAGGTGATACAATGGTGGACGAGGGGATGCTCCTTGAAGAACTTCTCAAGAATGGTATCGTAATCCTCTTTTTTCATGTCTTCATCCAGCGGCAGATCTACTTCTGTAATCTTGATATCAGGGTAGTGATCGACCATATAATGGCGGAAACCCGTTTCGCGGTTAGCCTGCTGCTTAGAACCTACACGGCCATCGCGCGTCTGCTTCATCAGTGCAATCTCTTTTTCCTTATTGGCGATAAGCATGAGCATCTTAGCGGCAAAATAGCCACTGGCAAAAGAATCTTGGCCAAAGAACGAGAGAGGCTTGAGGTCGGGCATATAAGAGTCGAGCAATACGTAAGGAATCATACGTTGCTGTAACTTCTCGGTAAAGCGGGCTGTTTGCTCGAGGGTAGTGGGCACGATGATGACACCATCGAACTTTTCAGTCAAGAACTCGCGCACCATGCGTGTAAAGGCGGCGGCATTGAAACGTTCGTAGTACATAAACTTCAGCTTAATGCCAAAGTCTCTTCTGAACTCGGTACAAGCCATGGCACCTTCCTCAATCTCGTCCCAGTAGGCGTCCTGCTCGTGCTTGGGCAATACACAATAAAAAGTATATTCCTTATTATACGCGAGCGCAGAGGCGTACATGTTAGGACGATAGTCGAGTTCTTCGAGTGCCTTGTTCACCTTATCAAGCGCTACTTTCGACACGTTGGGACGATTGTGTAACACACGGTCGACAGTGCCCGTTGATACGCCTGCTCTTGCGGCGATATCTTTGATGGTTATATTTTCTTTTGCCATAGATCTTTCGATTTTGTTGCAAAGGTACTAATAAAATCTGAAACAAACAACATCTTTACCAAAATAATCTTCACGAAATCGTTTCCGTATTTTTTTTTGTTTAAAACGTCTTAAATATTTGGCTATCTCAAAAAAACTTCCTATCTTTGTGCTCGCAAACGAATTTTTAATCTAAAATAGAATCAAAGACAATGGCTAAAATTGTAACATTGGGCGAGATTATGCTCCGCCTTTCCCCTCAGGGAAACGATCGTTTCATTCAGAGTGAATCATTCCGCATCATCCCTGGTGGTGGTGAAGCTAACGTAGCTATCTCAGTAGCTAACTACGGCCACGAGGCTTATTTCGTATCAAAGCTGCCAAAGCACGAAATTGGTCAGATTGCCGTTAACGCAATGCGTCGTTATGGTGTTAATACCGAGTTTATCGCCCGTGGTGGCGACCGTGTAGGTCTCTACTACGCTGAGACAGGTGCTTCTATGCGTCCTTCAAAGGTGATCTACGACCGTGCACACAGTGCTATCGCAGAGGCTGATCCTCAGGACTTCGATTTCGACAAGATCATGGAGGGTGCTGCCTGGTTCCACTGGAGTGGTATCACACCAGCTATCAGCGACAAGGCTGCTGAACTCACCAAGCTCGCTTGTGAGGCTGCAAAGCGCCATGGCGTAACGGTATCTGTTGACCTGAACTTCCGCAAGAAGCTCTGGACTTCTGAGAAGGCTATCTCTATCATGCGCCCCTTGATGCAGTATGTAGATGTATGTATCGGTAACGAGGAGGATGCTGAGCTTTGCCTTGGTTTCAAGCCCGATGCTGACGTAGAGGGTGGTAAGACTGATGCTGCTGGCTACGAGGGTATCTTCAAGCAGATGATGAAGGAGTTTGGCTTCAAGTATGTGGTTTCTACCCTGCGTGAGAGCTACAGTGCTACCTTCAATGGCTGGAAGGCTCTTATCTATGACGGCAAGGAGTTCTATCAGAGCAAGCGCTACGAGATTAATCCTATCATCGACCGCGTAGGTGGTGGCGACTCTTTCTCTGGTGGTCTGATTCACGGTCTGCTGACCAAGATGACTCAGGGCGAGGCACTCGAGTTTGCTGTAGCTGCTTCTGCTTTGAAGCACACCATTAACGGCGACTTCAACCTGGTAAGTATTGATGAGGTAGAGAGCCTCGCAGGTGGTAATGCCAGTGGCCGCGTTCAGCGCTAAATCGAAAATTGTAAATCGTAAATAGTCAAATAGTCAAATGGCAAAGTTTGATAAATTTCAGGTGATGGCAAAAATTGCCGAAGCACCTATGGTTCCTGTTTTCTACAACAAGGACGTTGAAGTATGTAAGAACGTGATTAAGGCTTGCTACGAAGGTGGTGTTCGTGCTTTCGAATTTACCAACCGTGGTGACTTCGCTCACGAGGTATTCGGTGAGTTGTCAAAGTGGGTTCTTACAGCGTGTCCAGATCTGGCTCTGGGTATCGGCTCTGTTGTTGATGCGCCTACAGCATCGCTGTATATTCAGTTGGGTGCCAACTTCGTAGTTGGTCCGCTGTTCAACCCTGATATCGCTATCGTCTGCAACCGTCGTTGCGTGACTTATTGCCCAGGTTGTCTGACTCCATCTGAGATCGGTAAGGCTCAGGAGGTAGGTTGCGACTTCACAAAGGTATTCCCTGGCGACGTGGTTGGTCCAAACCTCATCAAGGGTTTGATGGCTCCTATGCCTTGGTCGAAAATCATGGTGACTGGTGGTGTCGCTCCTGAGGAGGAGAATCTGACAAAGTGGTTCAAGGCTGGCGTATTCTGCGTAGGCATGGGCTCTAAGTTGTTCCCCTCTGACAAGGTGAAGGCTGGCGACTGGCAGTACGTGACCGATAAGTGTAAAGAGGCACTTGGTTACATCGCTAACGCTCGCGCTTAATATCCGCAAGATGATCCCTCTCGCTGTTTTATATGGCGGGAGGGAATATCTTTGTTAATTCATGAAATTCTGGCTAATCATACTATCAACCATTCTTTTTTCAGCATGTACGCGTCCTGACAGGCAGGCTGTTGACAAGCTGAATGATGAATCTTATGCCTGTCATTACCGAAATATTGATTCTACAGAAGCCTTTGCCAAGCGTGCTTTAGCTTTGGCAGAGCATTATCCGGAGGGTAGGGCGGAGGCGCTCAACCATCTGGCTTTTGTGCATATTGTGCGCATGGAATACGACGAGGCAGAGCAAATCCTACTCCAGATACCAGAGTTGACGAGTCATCAGGTTCAGTTGCTCATCGCTTATGTGCAACAGATGCGTCTTTGTCAGCGTCGTTCCAACAATCGCGCCTTCCACGAATATCGCGAACTGGCTGATGGCACCTTGCGACGTATCTACGAAGAACGGAGTGCCTTCTCGCCTCACGACCTCAGATGTCTGCTCTATGCAGAAACAGAGTATGCCATCGTGAACTCCACCTATTATTATTATGTGGGTCTTGAGCGTCAGTCTGTTCAGGCGCTGAACGAGATTCGTCCTAACGAGGTGTTGCGCGATACGGCCCAAAACCTTAATTATATGTACAACATCGGTGCTGGTGGTATCATTACCGAAGGTACACAACAGGAAATCAACCAGAGTGAATTCGACCATCTGATGCGTTGCTTCCTGATGGCGCGAAAGGCTGGCATGCCTTACTTTATGGCCAATGCGCTGGAGGCACTCAGTGAGCACCTGATGGAACCTGCATGGCGACACCAACTCATGGCTGACAACATGCCCGCCATGAAGTTTCTGAATCCTGACGGGGTAGACGAGGAGATGCTCGCTGGCTATCTGGCTGAAAATGCGCTCTATCTTTTCGAACAGTATGGCGATGTGTATCAGATAGCGGGTGCTTATCGTACGTTGGCTTCCTGCTATCGTCAGATAGGCGATTACGAGAGTGCACTCTATAATCTTGAGATGGCCCTCAGAGACAGTGTTATCAATCAGGCGCCAGACCTTGTGGCCTCTATACGGGAACAATTGAGTGTGGCTTATGCCGCTATCGACGATAAACAACAGAGCGACTATAATCGCAACCTTTATCTCGACCTTCAGGAAACCACCCGACAAGATCGTCAGCTAGAAGCCCGTGCGGCTCAGTATGAGCATCAACTTAGCCAACTTAATATTATGCTGATAGCGGTAGTGGTGGCTATCGTACTCTTGCTCTTCTCGCTTTGGCTCTTCAACCATTTGAATAAGAAACATACCCACGACGATGCTGACGACGACCTCTTTGAACAAAAACAAGAAGCATTAGCCGCCCTGCAACTACGTGTAGAAAACAGTGAGCGACGCAATCTGGAACAACGGGCCAAGATCTCACTCGTGAATAATATCACGCCCTTTATCGATCGTATTCTCCATGAGGTGAAGGCTGGACAGAAGGGAGATCAGGAATATATTCGTGAGTTGACGGACCAGATTAATGATTATAACGATATCTTGACTTACTGGATTCAGTTGCGCCAAGGCGAACTGAGCCTGCATATCGAGAGTTTCCCCTTGCAATCGCTTTTCGACTTGTTAGGTAAGAGCAAGACATCTTTCCAAATGAAGGGTGTCGAATTACAAATAGAACCCACAAAGGCCATTGTAAAAGCAGATAAGGTGCTGACGCTCTTTATGCTGAATACGCTTGCAGATAATGCCCGCAAGTTTACAGACCAGGGGGGACGCATTAGTGTGAGTGCTACAGAAACGAGCGAGTATGTAGAGATAGCCGTCAGTGATACAGGACAAGGTATGACGGGCGAGCAATTGGCATATCTCTTTGATCATAAGATAGAGGGTGGCCATGGCTTTGGTTTGTTGAATTGTAAGGGTATCATTGAAAAGTATCGTAAGATATCGCAGATTTTCTCCGTGTGTGTTATTTCTGCCTCAAGTACGGTAGGAAAAGGCACACGACTGATGTTCCGCTTACCAAAGGGCGTCATGCGACTGATTGTCGCTTTTTTGACGATTTACGGATTGACGATTCACGGATTGGAGAGTAAAGCGGCTACGAGTAAACAAAGCGTGGATGATCCATTGGCGAAGGCTGTGATTTATGCGGATAGTGCTTATTTCTCGAATATCAATGGTACCTACGAGCGTACTTTGCTCTTTGCGGATAGTTGTCGCCAGTATCTAAATCAGCATTATCTGCAACAGTATCCACAGGGTCGTTATCTGATGCGTCCTAATGGGAATCCTTCGCTCCTGGCACCAGAAATCAAATGGTTCCACGATAGCGTGAAGACCAACTATCAGATTATCCTCGACATTCGCAACGAGAGTGCGGTAGCTGCATTAGCCTTGCATAAATGGCAACTCTATAGCTACAACAACCGTATCTATACCCAGCTGTTTAAGGAAATGTCAGCAGATAATACGTTAGGCGATTATTGTCGCAATATGCAGCAATCACAGACGAATAAGACGATAGCCGTAATCCTTCTGGTACTGATGCTTATCGCCATCGTACCAGCCTATTATCTGTTGTATTATCGCCATCGCCTTTACGAACGCTTCTTCAAGGAGAAACAGCGACAAACAGACCTGGAGATGCTCAATGATGAATTAAGGCGTGCAGAACTCGAAGAGAACAATCTCCACGTGTCGAATGCGGTGCTTGACAATTGTCTTTCTACGCTTAAGCACGAAACGATGTATTACCCCTCGCGCATTCGTCAGTTGCTCGATGGCGGTGATATCAGTTCGCTTAGTGAGGTAACCCACTATTATCGCGAGCTCTATGGTGTGCTCAGTAGTCAGGCCATGCGCCAAGTAGAGCGCACGCATCTGCACATCAAACCTCTGGTGACATATCCTGTACCCATTCTGGGCGATGAACATATGGTGCGTTATCTTTTCGAGATATTACGCAAACAATCAGGGCAGCCTATGTTGGCATTTGTGTTCCGTCGTAGTGAAGACCCACAGTATGTAGAAATCCGCGTGCCGCTAAAGACGGATGTGGCCGATGCCGATACGCTCTTTACACCAGCTAAGGATCATCTGCCTTATTTGTTGTGTCGCCAGATTATTCGCGATCATGGCGAGGCTACGAATAGGCGAGGTTGTGGCATCAGGGCAGAGGGAAACGAGATCATCATCACCCTCCCAGCGGTATCCGATCGTAAAATAAGTAAATAGTTAATATAAGATGGAGAATTTTAAAGTTATCATTGTCGAGGATGTTCCCTTGGAACTGAAAGGTACGCTGGGTATCATCCGCACCGATATCCCTGAGGCAGAGGTTATTGGTACAGCAGAGAACGAACCCGCCTATTGGAAGCTGATTAAGCAACAAAAGCCCGACCTTGTGTTGCTCGATCTTGGTCTTGGCGGTTCTACGACTGTGGGGGTTGAGATCTGTCGCCACACAAAGGAAGTACATCCTGATGTGAAGGTACTCATCTTTACGGGTGAGATTCTCAACGAGAAGCTCTGGGTGGATGTGCTCGATGCCGGGGCTGATGGTATCATCCTGAAGACGGGCGAATTGTTGACGCGTCGCGATGTGTCTGCCGTGATGGATGGTAAGCAGCTTGTGTTTAATGAACCGATTCTCGAAAAGATCGTAGAACGCTTTAAGGCCGCTGTGAGTGGTCAGCTGATAAAGCAAGAAGCTGTCGTTAACTATGAGATCGACGAATATGACGAGCGTTTCTTACGCCATTTGGCCTTGGGCTACACCAAGGAACAGATTACCAATCTGCGTGGCATGCCCTTTGGCGTGAAGAGTCTCGAGAAGCGTCAGAATGAACTCGTACAGAAACTCTTTCCAGAGGGTACTGGTGGCGTGAATGCCACACGCTTAGTCGTGCGTGCCCTCCAATTACGTGTACTCGATATTGATAATCTCGAACCCGATGATGAATAAACTCTCGCGACTGATCCTCTCTCTGGGCATCCTTCAGTTGTTGCTCGTCATTCTGTCATGGCTTCTTTCTGCCATGCGGGTGGAGGGTGTACGCTCGTTGCTTTCAGGTGAGGGCATCCGATGGTTTATTGGCGGTTTTACTGGTATGCTGTTACAGCCTCTCTTGGCATGGCTGTTATTGTTTCTGATTGCATTTGGCACCTTGCAGAAAAGTGGTTTCCTACGTTTGTTCCAAGCACATAGCCGTTGGTCTTATCGCCAACGCATTGCCTTGCGCGTGTCTGCATTCTTGTTGGTTGTTTATGTGGCCATCGTATGCTTGCTTACACTCTTACCTCATGCCATCCTACTATCTGCTACGGGTTCGCTATTTCCTTCTGCCTTCAGTAGTAGTATCGTGCCTATCATCTGCTTTGGCATTGTTTTGCTGGCGCTTTCCTATGGTGCGGTATCTGGCATGTTGCCATCGCTCGCCAGCACGCTCAGTGCCCTCAGTTTTGGCCTACAGCACTCTGCACCGTTTATCATCCTCTACATTTTCTTTATTCAGTTTTATGAATCCCTGTGGTTCGTGTTTGGTTAGACTAAATTTTCATGATTATGAATAGATTAAAAAATCGTTTTCTCCTGTTTTTGTTTAGCATGTTGCTGAGCGTTCCGATGCTGGCACAAACGACTGATGCCGAGGAACGTAGATTATCTGATATTGTTGATATCTATTTTGAGGGTAACAATGATTATGAGTTTTATGTAGCCATTGGCAATTATCGTAAGCATGTGGATAAACAAAACGATAAGATGAAGTATTATTTCTCCTGGAGTAAGGAGATAGAATATGATATCAATCACAGCCACTACAACGAGGCGCTGGAAAAGACAGAACAGTTCAGACTGATGTTGCAAGATGCTCAAGAAGAAAAGTATTACTTCCTGGTAGATTATCTGATGGGTATCTTCTATGGCGCTCGCGATAATAACAGTCTTTGTCAGGAATATCTGACGAAAGCTTACGAGGCTATTCAGAACGACGAAAAGTTGTTGCATGAGCGTGTCAATGTGCTCCACATGCTGATTAATATTAATATCTTTGGCGATCAACTAAAGGCTTATAATTATGCTGATAAGGCACTGGCTATGACGACAGACAGTACAGACCTTTGTACTACTTATGCGCTGAAATCGATGGCAGCATTGGCTCATAGCGATCAGGCTATGTTTGAAAAGTGTTATGCTCAGATACAGAAGTTACGCAAGGGTAAGGGCGACGATTATCAATATAATCGCTATGTAAGAATAGGTCGCCATACTTTCAATCAAGACTACGATCTCGCGGCGAAAATATGCGATTCTCTTACCTTTGAGGTAGGACGTCTGTATTTCCTTTCAGCTGTTTATCATATGTCGGGTGATAAGAATGCTGAAATTCGTACGCTTCGCAATCTAATTGAAGCTATTGGTCATCGTAACGATGAGTTGTCATCGCTAACGATTAGTAATATCCAGAACGAGTTTAATCAAGATTGCGAGCAACTACATGCGCACAAGATTCAGCTTTTGTTGACAGGTATCATTGTATTCCTGATTACGATAGGCTTTATTGCTGTAGGCTATCTCTATCACAAAAGGCACGCAAAGAAAAAATAATTCATAAAAAAATGAAAGAGGGACGCGCATCACTGCGAGTCCCTTTTCGTTTCACTATGATATAACACAGTGGTGTCTTCCCTCTTTTTGAGGCAATTTTTCATTCTAACGTAGAAAAATAAAAGGGTTTCCCCTTATGTATCAAGTTCAATTGATGGGTGCAAAGTTAGAAAATTAAATAATACATTCCAAATTTTTTAGCAAAAAAAATTAAAATTAACAGAGTTTAACTGAAGAATTAGTACAACGTATTTAAAAATTTCTTATCTTTGCACGGTAATATTTAAAATAATAGGTAAGATGCCCAAGTACAACATTATTGAAATTAAAGAAAAAGAGGCTGCATACCGCAAGATTGTTAGCCCTGAATCAATGGATCGTATGCAGGAGCAGATTTTGAAAATTATCGTGATGGATAAGAAGTATCGCGATAAGGACTATTCTGCTAAGAAGTTGGCTGAAGATATCGGTACAAACACACGATATATTTCAGCAGTAGTTAACGTGCGTTTCCACATGAATTACACTTCATTCGTTAATAAATATCGTATTGACGAGGCGATGAGTGTATTGGTAGACAAGCGTTATCAAGATTTGCGCATGGAGGAAGTAGCAGCAATGGTAGGTTTTGCTAACCGCCAGTCTTTCTACGCTGCTTTCTATCGTTTCAAGGGTATTACACCACGCGAGTACCGTATCAACAATTTGAAACAGCATCCATCCATGATTGCTAAGAAGAAGAAATAAAAGAAAGCCCCCTCAAGGAGGCTTTTTTTATGCCCCTATGCATGTAAATAGGGATTATACTTTAGTTCATCTCCGATAGTGGTAATAGGTCCATGACCGCAATACACCGTCGTATCTGGCGGAAGAATACCTAAAACAGATTTCAGCGAAGTAATCAGATCGGTATAACTACCCTTATCGAAGTCTGTACGACCTACGCTCATGCGGAACAACGTGTCGCCACTAAACAATACCTTTTCTTCTGCACAATAATACGATACACCACCCGGGGTATGCCCAGGGGTAGGGAGAATGGTAAAGGTATGTGAGCCAAACTTTACCGCTTCGTCGGGCGTGAAATAATGACCTACATCGGGATATTGGCGTTTTAAGGGCACACCTACCATGTCTTTAAAATGAGATGATATATCGCTAATCAACCACTCGTCGCCTTGATTAATTTCGGGTTTTAAGCCATATTGCTCAAAGACGGTATCGATACCAAAGTTATGGTCGAAGTGCCCATGCGTACAAAGAAGATGAACGGGCTTCAGGTTTTGTTGCTTGATATAGTCTACGAGTGCTTGGCGTTCTTCAGGGAAATAGGCGCCACAATCGATGATGACACACTCCTGTGTATCATCGCTCACCACGTAGGTGTTTTCTTGCAACATATTAAAGACAAAAATTTTAATGTTGAACATAAGCAGAAACTATACTGGTAGGTAGATAACGTACTTTTGCTTAAACCACTCATCGTCGAAATACTGGTGAATATCAGCGGTTTGCACGAATTTCTTAAAGGGTTGCAACTCGGCATCGAGCGCACCTCCTTTTAAGCAAAGAATGCCATTGGGTAAGGCATTATGCTGTTGGCGCGAGATGTTCTTCCGTACGATTTTGTAGAGATCGGGCAGAGGCATTACCGCACGACTGACAACGAAATCATACTGGCCTTTCTCGTCCTCGCCACGCAGATGTTCAGGTGTGCAATTCTTCAGTCCGATGGCATTACTCACTTCCTGTGCGACACGAATTTTCTTGCCTGTACCGTCAATCAACTTAAAGCTGCACTCAGGAAACATGATAGCCAAGGGAATACCAGGAAAACCGCCACCTGTACCAAAATCGAGAATTTTCGTACCAGGGGTAAAGCGATAGAAACGCGCGATGGCCAAAGAGTGGAGCACATGGTGAAGATACAACTGATCGATATCCTTGCGCGAAATGACATTGATCTTGGCATTCCAGTCGCGATAGAGGGCATCGAGCTTGCTAAACTGCTTTAGCTGTTGGGCAGAGAGTTGTGGGAAATATGTCTGAATAATGCGATGTGGCATAAGATTATTGATATTTGAATGAGGATTTAAGTAGGGGTTTGAGCTCCCTATAGGTAAAGATAAGTTCTGTAGCGCCTTTCTCCATAGGTGCTATCTCAGAGGGATTAAAAATAAAGGTGATGTTATCAGGCCCTAGCATAAAGTTCTCTGGCACGTACATCTCCATTCCATTCAGATAACCTAAAGCCCGAAGCTCCTGGATATTCTCCAGATCGTTCTTTTGTAACAAGGCCTTGAGTAGCATCTTGGAAAGTTGTGACTTATAACCACTTACAAAGATGCTGTCTGCCGTCAGCTCATAGCCAGTATTCTTGTCGAAGTTCTTGATAATATGCTGGTTTGTCTCGATAGCGCTTCCTTCGTAACAATTCAGATTGATAGTGTAATTGATAAACGGACCACTGCCCTGATCTACATTCGTTGTTACGATATAGTGATAATCATACCAAGCACGATGTTCTGGATTTTTTCGATCCGCGTTATAAAGTGGACCAAGGTCTAAAATATAATCTTCGTGGAAGTTCTTGATAAAACGCTCGCAAGCAAGGGGCATCACTTCACCGTAAGATTTAAAGAGGTCTGAGATAATATTTGCATTCAGTCTTCGTCCGGGCTCACTATCTTCATCGCTGACGTAAAGCATATCGAGGCAAACAGTACACTCAGGCGAATCTTTCTCATCGGAAAGTTTCACAGATTTCTCCATCTTGATGCGTTTGAAGGTCAACGTTCCATCTTCGTTGGAACTTCCACCACATCCGCATATCAATAATGACAGTAGCGAAAGAATAGCTATTTTGCGATAATTCATATTGACCAATCTCATATTTTCCGTGCAAATTTACACTAAAATTGCGAAAAAATCAAATATCTCGTACAAAATTATTAATTTTGCAGCCAAATTTATAACGATGCAGAAGAATAAACTCAAAGCGGCACTGTTTGATTTAGACGGTGTGGTATTCGATACCGAGCCTCAATACACCATATTTTGGGGACAGATATGCCGCCAATATCACCCAGAGCACCCTCGTCTTGAGCACGAGATCAAGGGTCAGACACTGGTACAGATATACGACCGCTGGTTTAGTGGGCCGCTAGAGAAAGAGCAGCCTTCTATTACCGAGCGACTGGATGCTTACGAACAACAGATGCATTATGACTTTATAGATGGACTACTGGATTTGCTCACCGATTTAAAGGCCCATGGCGTGAAGACCGCTGTGGTGACAAGTAGCAATCGCCCTAAGATGGAGAGCGTTTATCTTCAGCACCCTGATTTTAGGCAACTCTTTGATGCTGTTCTGACATCAGAAGACTTTTCGCGAAGCAAGCCCGATCCTGAATGTTATCTGAAGGCTGCAGAACGATTTGGTGCAGAACCTGAGTCGTGCATCGTGTTTGAAGACAGCTTTAACGGCTTGCGCTCGGGTAGGGCTGCTGGTATGAAAGTCGTAGGATTGGCTACGACGAATCCTACAGATGCAATCGCTCCGTTATCGGATGTGCAGACCTCCGATTACAAGGATATGGATTATAACTTTCTTGAGAATTTAGTATAAATGAACTCACAAAATACGCCTGTACATATCAGATTGTGGCATCGAGACTTCTGGCTGATGGCAATCGCCAACTTGTTGCTGACGATATCGGTTTACATGCTGATACCCGTTATGCCTAAGTGGCTGATGGAGAATCAGGGCTTAACAGCTGAGCTTAGTGGATTAGCGATGGCTGCTTTTGGTGTAGGCCTCTGGACGATGGGTGCATTTGTCTCTTATCTGGTGCAACACTATCGCCGTAATAGCGTCTATCATTGGGCGGTGGTTACGATGGTGGTATCGTTACTTGGGGCTTATTATTACGATACGCAATTCTGCTGGTTTGCCGATGTGCCCGTGATGATTATCCAGCGTTTTGTGCTTGGAGCCGCCTTCGGATTGGCTCAGATGGTGCTGGCTTCTACGCTTGTGATAGATACTTGCGAGAGTTATCAGCGTACTGAGGCTAATCATTCTGCCTCGTGGTTTGGGCGCTTTGCCTTGTCGCTGGGTCCGTTAACGGCCATGTTGCTATGTGAACTCTCCAATTTCGATACCGTCTTGCTGGTAGCGGTCGGATGTGCAACAGCTTCGCTGATATTGGTAAAGTGTATCAATTTCCCTTTCCGTGCGCCACAAGATGATATCCCTGTGGTAAGTCTCGACAGATTCTTCTTACCTCACGGATTCCCGTTGTTTATCAATCTGGTGCTGATTATGATAGCCGTAGGTTTGGTATTGGCCACCCCGCTTAAACCATTGTTTTATTCTATGATGATGGTGGGTTTCTTGTTGGCGATACTGGCCCAGCGTTTTGTCTTCCGTGATGCGGAAGTGAAGAGCGAGAGTGTATCTAGTCTGATAGCGATGGGTGCCGCCTTGCTGATGATGATTACACGCTCTCAGGATATCGTACAATATGCCGCCCCAACGTTTATTGGTTTTGGCGTTGGTGTGTTAGGTTCCCGATTCCTGCTCTTCTTCATCAAGTTGAGTCGCCATTGTCAGCGTGGTACGTCTCAGAGTACCTTCATGTTAGGCTGGGAGAGTGGTATGGCTTTGGGTGTAGGTCTCGGTGTGGCTTTCTTTAACGAGCATCCGCAACAAGCCCTGATGCTTGCTTTTGCCCTCATCATAGTTGCTATGCTCATGTATCAGTTTACACACAACTGGTTTGCCCGCAATAAGAACAGATAATTATCTACATAGTTTGGCGTAGGGACAACTACGACAACGTTCCGCATCGTCGGTAGGCTGGAAGCTGATATCGGGATGCATGATGTCATCGAGCAACTGTTTCAGGCGCTCGATGAATTGTTCTGATACCTCTGCGATATCGGTTATGGGTTTATTGCCCAGCGTAAGTGTAGGATTATAATCATTCGCTCCGGCATGCTGGATAAATAGTAGTTGCGGACTCACCGGACAATCGTTCTGTAGGCGTACGATATGACTATAGATAAAGGCCTGTAGGTAGTAATCGCTATGTCCGCTCACGTTGCGAGGGTCGAAAATGGCTTCTACATCGGGCAATTTCTTCTGTAAGCGTGTACCCGTCTTATAGTCTATCACACGAATACCATTGTCATCACGATCCAAACGGTCTACAATACCACCGATGATGGTATCACCCCAAGGCATGCTTACTTTTTTCTCCAACAGGATATTACTGAAGGGCGTATACTGGCGGTCTGTTTCCAACAATAAGTGCACGTACTTGATAATCACCTCGCGATTAATCAGTTGTAAACCGTCGATAATCGGATGCCCATATTCAGAGCGGAAGGCTTCATCTACCGCACGCTCAATCTCTACACCGCTTTCCAGCATCTTATCGATGGCACTTCGGGTAATATTGTTGCCCGTTAGCGCCTTCAGTTGGGTATAGATGATTTCAGCTGCTTTATGGAAGATGTTACCAAACACACGATTGTCGATGAGTTCTTCATCCGTATCGTCGGGTTCTATCAGATTGCTCACATAGCGATAGTAGAAGCGCAACTGACAACGCAGATACGTAGCGAGGGCCGTGGGACTGATACCCCCTTGTGCCTTCGAAAAGCGCTCCTTCATAATCGTCATTACCGCTGGTGTTTTGGCGATGGGTCCTGGGGTACGTAATAAGGGCTTCTGTCCAGCTTTCAGCGTATAGTAACTGATGGGTTGCTTACCGCTGGCCATCAGTTGTAGCATAAAGCGAGACATCTCGCCCGTTTGTCCGTCGTTGGTAGAATTGTTGTAAACGATGGTAACGTCTTTCGCCCTTTGCAAGAGGCGATGGAAATAATGCTCGTAAACCGCTACCTTATGGTCTATGGTTGTCAGACCGTAAGCTTTGCGAATGGTATAGGGAATAAACGAGGTATCGTTGACGCCCTTTGGCATATTGCCCTCGTTGCAGGAAAGTAGCAACACATGATCGAAGTCGAGGTTGCGGGTTTCGAGTACACCCATGATTTGAATACCCTCTGCCGGTTCTCCGTGGAAGGGAATACTGGTGGCTTGGATTAGTTGTGCGAGCAATCGTTGCAGGGTGATCTTGTCTACCTTCAGCACACCGTTATCTATCAGGTCGCTCAGTCTGTTTAATAAGGTGTAGATTCTGAAGATACTCTCTGCTTGAAGAGCGTCGTCGTTCTTGCTGAGTGTTGTACCTAGGGTGCGGACGATAACCAGTAGCCATCTTAACAAGGCCCCGTTCTCCGTATAATGTGTAGCGGCATACTCCTCGGGCAGATAGGGAGCGTAAGGATGGCGCGCTACGTGATCGAGCCAACGTTTACGAAACGCATTCGTCTTAATGGAATAGCCGTTTATCTGAAGATTCACCAACTGACTGACGAGCGAGGCCACAGAAGTTTGTAGCAAGGGATAACCCGTGGTCACATTCACCTTGTCTACGCTTTCGGGTAAACAGTGAATCACTGCTTGTAGCAAGCCTTCGTTACAGAGCACGATGGCCGTGCGCCGTCCGTCGTTAATGCGCTCATGATCCAGCCATTGGCTAATATAGCGGGCCTGGATGTTCTCCGTAGGCGCAGAGACAAACGACACCTTCTGTGGAGCTACTTCTTCCGTATCTTGATAGAACACCGCCTTGCCCATCTGCTCTAAGCGGGCAAAGAGCACTTGCTCTACTTGTTGCAACAGATTAAAGCCTATAAACACATAATGATCGTATTGAAAGTCTAGGTTCTCGTTTGTGGCTACCTCGCGATATAGGGCGCCTTCGTAGGCCAGATTTTGTTCCGCCAATTGGGCATTAAACTGGTGATAAATCATGCCCATCTTACTCCATAAGCGCAAGAAGCGCTCTTTGAGTTCCGAGTTATGGTCAGCACTAAAGTTACTAAAGAAGCGTTGTATCATTTTACGCTGTTCTTCAGTCAGATACGATACGTCATCTAACTCGTGGATATCCCTCAGGTTGGCGAACACTTTATCCGCAGGCCCCATGTTTTTATCCAAATCGTCGAAGTCGGAAAGCAGGAGTTGTCCCCAACCGTAAAAGTGGTCTAAGGTCTCATCGAAACCCGTACATTCGGTAAAGCACTGATGTAAGAGACACACCAGTAAGATAGGGTCGGCCACTTGTCGTTGGGAGTGACTACGGAAGAGTTCGCTGATGGTGATATAGGCCGGACTCCAGATAGGCTTTCCCGCCTTTCGTGCCAGATAGTCGTTGAGAAACAACGACGCACGCTTATTGGGGAACACTACCGCTACGCGCGACAGATTCTCACCAAACCGCTTCAACAAATCTTCTGCTACATGTTCGAGGAAAGAACTCATACTTCTTCTATCTTATTACTATACACGTACCAAAGGTAGCCCTTTACGTTCCGATGGCCCATGCTTTCCAACAAGTCCATATATTCGCGCACTTGCTGAGAATACTCAGGCTTGGGTGAACCAAACTTAAAGTCTATGATAATCCATTCGTTGCCATCCGTCATCACACGATCCGGACGTCGCTCCTTTAAATGTTCGTCTTCTATCGAGAGAATGGTACACTCATTAAAGAGCGTCCATTTAGGCGAGAACCATTCCGCTACCATCGGATGGGAGAGTCGCTTGCGCAAAAGCTCACTCACATGCTCGCTGGTAATATGCTCATCATAAACCACACCCTCCAGTTGCAGCTTTCGCAAAGCCTCGGGGATATCGGCTACCGTACGGATGGTCGAGAAAATCTCATGCAAAACGCTTCCCGTCTGTATATAGTGCCTTTGTTGCTGATTCTCTTCATCATCACCCGCTACAAAGTCGCGACTTCTGTTACTCTGCTTAAAGTCCGTCTTATTCTGAAAGGTAGCTACATGTACTTGAATCGGTTCCGCCTTTTGCAGGAAGGGATTCTGGCTCTTGGCCTTTGGCTTTTCCGACGAAGGAGTTACGAGCGAACCGTATTCAAATACAAGTGGTTCTCCATCTGCATCCGTTAGCGTAGCCCCTTGAATCCCTTCGTCACCTTGTACGAGCGGTAGGCATTCCTCTATCAGCATCGAACGCGTGCCTCCTGCATTGCGTTTACCGATTACGAACAAACTTTTGCAAGCACGTGTAAACGCTACATAAAGCAGGTTCAGATTATCTACCGTGTTCTGCAAGTGTTCGTGTACGTAATCTTGCTCATAAATCGTACCCATCATCTGGTTCTGTACATAGTCGATAGGCGCGATGGGCAGATCGCTAAAGGGGGCTTCCGTAGGATTGCACCATAGGATATTCCCATACGCCTTTTCCAGTTTCCAGTCGCAGAAGGGAATGATGACGTGGTCGTACTCCAGCCCCTTCGACTTATGGATAGAGAAGATACGTACACCTTCCGCCTCGTCACTCTGGATAGTCTTCGAGCAGAGGTCTTCGTCCCACGCCTGAAGAAAGGCATGAATGTCCGATGTATTATCGTTGACGTAGTTTTGCAGATGATCGTAAAATGCACACACGTAAGCACTCTGTCCCTCGAGTTGCTCTAGATCGAAGATGGCATAGAGTCGTTCCGCCAAGTCGTAAAGGGGTAGGGTTAGTAATGCCTTCGTATGTTGGGTAAAAGCCTCTGGCAATAAGGCGTCTAAGTCTGTTGTCACCAAGAGCAGTTCGTTATCGCTGACCGCTTGTTGCTTCACGTCGCAAACGTACGTCTTCACAATAGCGGCCTTTGTCAGTTGGTCTTCGGGATTCACCAAGAGCTTCAGGGCCAGAATCATCAGGTTGACCGCATTCGAGGCATCCAGACGGAAGGCTTCATCTGATACGATACGAACCTTTGGTATCTGTTGCATAAAGTATTGGGCAATGAGCGGAATGTACGAGTTCATACGTACCAAGATGGCGATATCTTGTTGGCGGATGCCCTTATCCAGTAGTTGGGCGATGGTCTCAGCCATGTGTTCAAACACTTGCGCCTGATAGTCCTCGCCCGTTAGTAATTTTATCTTAACATATCCTCCTTCAGTCTTTCCCTCTGGTATCTGTTGCGCTACGTCGGCATAGGCGCGCTTCAGTTGTTCCGCCTCGTGCTGGTTCAGTTCCAGCTGGGCCAAGTATTCCAGATTGGCTGCATGCTGAAAGAAGTGGTTGTTAAAGCGAATCACGTTTGGTAGCGAGCGATAGTTCGTACTCAGAGGCTTCGTCTCTATCAGCTCCGGATGGAATTGTTGCTCTATATCGTTGAGCAATCGCCAGTCGCCCGCACGCCATCGGTAGATACTCTGCTTCACGTCGCCCACGATCAGGTTCGTACTGCCTTCATGACTCATGGCCTCGTTCAACAGTACCTTGAAGTTTTGCCACTGAACGGTGCTCGTATCCTGAAACTCGTCTATCATCACGTGTTCCAATTGGGTGCCGATTTTCTCGAAAATAAAAGGCGAATCGCTCTCACCAATCAGGGTGTGGAGTAGTTGTTGTGTATCGCTCAAGAGGAAACGGTTGGCATCTTCATTCAGTTGACGCACTTTGCGCTCGATGCTCCCCAACAATCGTAATTGGTTCAGGTGTTTCAGCGTCAAGTCTGCTGATTTATAGAGTTTCCATTGTTCTGGTCGTGCACTAACGGCTAAGCGTAATAAATCGCCCAAAGCTCCTTCTGCGAGGGCATGAATCAAACCGCTATGCGCACTCGTCCTGGCATACCATTTCTCGGGCATGGTTAAACAGTTGGCTACCGTTTGGTTCTCGATGCTCGCGTCGAAGATGCCGTTTTGCAACTTCTTAAAAAAACTCGCGATGCCTCGTTGCTTATTGGCGAGATCATCGGGCGTTAGTCCCTCGTTTTCCAGAATGTTGAAAAACTCGTCGCCGATGTGTTTCATCTGGTCTTCAGCTGCTTGTTTCAACTCGCGCAAATGGCCATTGTATGTCTCGAAGAAACCCTTTTCCTGCATCTTGGCTTCGAGGGCTTTGCTTACCGCCTTATAGTCATCTTTAAATAAGGTACGTCCGAAGTTCTTGATTTGCGAAATCACGTTCCAACTGCGATCGTCCGAAATGTTCTCCATGATGTATTTCAGAATCCACTGAAGCATCACGTCTTGTGTCGTCAGGTCGGCTATCAGTTGGTCTACCGCCATTTCCATCACTTGTGTATCGTTCAGTCCTATCTTCAGGTTGGTGGTTAGTTCCAGCTCTCGCGCCATATTGCGGAGAATACTCTGAAAGAAGGTGTCGATGGTCTCTACGCGGAAGTAATTATAGTTGCCCAAGAGATGCTGTAGGGCGATACCCGCCTGTTGGGAAATCAGTGCTGGTTCGAGTTTCGTCTTTCGCGCGACGGCCTCGAGGTAGCCTTGCGAGTCGGGTAGTTGTTGCCAGATGCCGTAAAGCTGACTCAGAATTCTCATCTTCATCTCCTCGGTGGCCTTATTGGTAAAGGTTACCGCCAGCGTGTTCTTATAGCTCAGCGGATTCTCCACGAGCAGACTGATGTATTCTGTGGCGAGGGTAAAGGTCTTACCGCTACCGGCACTCGCCTTATATACAGTGAGGGGTTTCGTCATCGTTACCATCGTCTAAACAGCTCAAATTCAAACTCTATACTAAACCCGTCGTATTTCAAATTATTGAATCCGGCAAAGAAACCTACCGACATGTAACGATTGGTAAAGGCATATCCTAATTCATAATAAGGTTTCGAGCGTTCCAATGCCACAGCACTCACATAGAAGCGCTCTTTCTCGATAAACTTGCCCAGATAGGGAACCCATGTCGCCAGAATAATGGGTGACTCGTACGAAACATTACCTCTTATATAATATCTGCTCTGGTTGTAGATACGACTACGCAACAATTGGAAATCGCCGCTCCAGTAATCGTCCCATCCATGCGGCAGATTCTCGTCGCGGAAGTGGGCAAAGTCCAGAAACACGTTATTCTGCTTATGCGAGAAGAAACCCGTACCCGCTCGCAGATTCAGTAATCTCAATCCCGGAATACGTTTTTTCCACTGGGCATCAATCTCCCAGCGCTCGTACTCAAGGTCAGAGCCCCATACACCCTTGATACCTCGCTCGTAATCGATAGAAAACGTAGGTCCTTTATCGAGCCAAGGCGAAATATTTAGTCCTAACATGGGTGCAAAGCTGCGATACTTTGTGGGCATATCGAAGGCTTTCATCACCTCCTGATTGAGCGCCGTACGTTTGTGGAAAACAAAACCTGTCTCAATATCGAGCCAGTCGAACAGCATGATGTTATTAAACACACGCAGATATCTGTCGCTAAACAGGTCGAGGTCCTTATCATCCAGGTTTACACTATCGCCGTAAATCTCGTGTATACGGTCCATTACGCTCGTGTTGGTAATACGGTTGTCGTTACCGTAAATGATTTCCGCATATCCGTTACGCTTCGGGTTATAGGTCATACGCAAGGGTATGGAATAATAAAACTCCCTTAGCTTGAAGTTATAACCCAGCGTGGGGTTCAGCGTCAGATAGCGGTGTGGCGAGAAGGTGAGTCGCGTGCGCAGTTTCATCTTATAACGGAAGCCACGACTATGGCTGTAGCTCAGATAGAGCGGATTGATAATCGGCGAGAGACTGAAGTAGGCCACATCCGATTCCGAGCTGATTGGCGTCACGAGGTTGTCGCCGATGGTGTCCCAGAATATTCGCTTCAGCATATTCGGGTGCTTTTTCTCTTCCTCGTCTCGTATCGAGTCTTCTTTTTCGCTCTCGTCATAGGCCTTATAAATGTCCTTATCCTTCTGGTCGAGGGGTATAGGTCGGATAGAATCCATCTTACTCCTGCTATGTTCAATATGGATGGTATCGGGCAAGGTCAGGTCGCAATTATAGTTGGCGTCAAAATACGTCGATATGCGGTTGCCGAAGAATTTAAAGGTACCTACGGTGGTACATCTCTCTGGCATCAGCGATCGCGCGCCTTCTTTACCGGGTTGTATCTCCGTGCGGAATCTTATCATGTCGTATTCGCCGTTCAGTGTGGTCCTGATAATGCGTCCCGTTTCTGTTTCGATGATGGCGTAACCGTTCACCAATTGCGTGTTGTAGAGTTTGGGTCGGAACTCCAATCGTGTGGTTCCGTCGGTATTGTCTTTCTCCGTAAATCGATAGTACCTGCGGTTATGCCTGTTGAATGGCGACAACATGTGTCCGTCGTATAGGGCGATGTCGTAGATGTTGGGTGTCAGGTAGTCGAGTAGGGTAGGCATGGCTCTCCGGTTGTGATGAATCGTACCAGCTAACACCTGACTATTGATTTCATAATGGTGGGCGTCTTCGAAATCTACCTTCGAATACGACTCACGGATATACTCCCTAGGACCTTTGGCCATAACGTATAGCGAGGGGATGAACCACATCGATACATTACGTTTTTCTACGTTGAAGCGGAACTTGGCATACACATTATCCGATACCGAATCGATGAGCGGATTGTGTAATTGCTGATATTCGTAGATACGTTGCAGAATAGCGCTCTTTGTCTTCTGTTCCTTCGAAAAAGCCGTCTGAGCCATACCCAGAAGGAGTATGGTTAGAATGAGTAATCGAATGGATAGTTGACGTTGTTTCAAAGCTTTCTTACAATTTATCTTTTAGGTATTTACCCGTTAAACTCTCTTTGCATTTCGCCACCTCTTCGGGTGTCCCTGCTACCACGAGTGCACCGCCTTTATCGCCGCCGTCGGGCCCGAGGTCTATCACGTGGTCGGCACATTTGATCACCTCCATATTGTGTTCTATCACGAGGATGCTGTGGCCTCGTTCTATCAGGGCGTCGAAGGCTTTCAGCAATTTGCTGATATCGTGGAAGTGCAAGCCCGTGGTCGGCTCGTCGAAGATGAAGAGGGTAGGTTCCTGTTGTTCACGGCCGATGAAGTAGGCCAACTTTACACGCTGGTTTTCTCCGCCCGAGAGCGACGATGAGTTCTGACCCAACTTAATATAGCCCAAGCCTACATCCTCGAGTGTTTGCAAGCGCTTGACGATGGCCGTTTCCTTGTACTTGCCAAAGAATTCGATAGCCTCCGAGATGGTCATGTTCAGCACGTCGTCGATGTTCTTCTCGTGGAATCTCACGTCGAGGATATCGTGCTTAAAGCGATGGCCGTGACACGCCTCACACTCCAGTACCAAGTCGGCCATAAACTGCATCTCTACGGTAATCACACCTGCACCTTTACATTCTTCGCATCGTCCGCCTTCCGTATTAAACGAGAAGTATTGTGGCGTGAAACCCATCTGTTGCGCCAGCGGTTGCTCGGCATACAGATCGCGAATGGCATCATAGGCCTTCACGTAGGTCGCAGGATTTGAGCGTGTCGATTTACCAATGGGGTTCTGGTCTACGAACTCAACGTGCTTAATGGCGTCGACATCGCCCGCCAAGCCCAAGTACTCGCCCGGGGCATCAAACACTTCTCCCAAATGGCGCTTCAACGAAGGATAGAGGATACCCTTAATCAAACTCGACTTACCCGAGCCCGATACACCCGTTACCACCGTCATCACGTTAAGGGGTATCTGTACGTCGATGCCTCGCAGATTATTCATCCTCGCGCCCTTGATGTCGATATGCCTATTCCAAGGTCTGCGACTCTTTGGTACGGGTATCGTATCGAGGCCCAAGAGATATTTCACGGTATGACTTCTGGAATCACTCTTCAGACTTGAGCCTTTCTTGATACTCGAAGCATCACCGTCGAATACGATTTCACCACCCAGTCTTCCTGCATCAGGACCGATATCTATCAGGTGGTCTGCCGCACGCATAATCTCCTCGTCGTGCTCTACGACTACCACCGTATTACCCAGACTCTGAAGCTCTTTCAGTACTCTGATGAGTCGTTCCGTATCACGGGAATGGAGTCCGATACTCGGCTCGTCGAGAATGTAGAGCGAACCTACGAGCGAGCTACCCAGTGAGGTACAGAGATTGATACGCTGACTCTCGCCACCCGATAGCGAGTTCGACAAGCGGTTCAGCGTCAGATAGCCCAAGCCTACGTCCAAGAGGAACTGTAGGCGACTCGTAATCTCCGTCAACAGGCGCTTGCCTATCTCCTTTTCTTGTTCCGTCAACTCCAGCTGGTCAAACCATTGTTTCAGTCTTACCACCGGCATCTGTACCAAGTCGGTAATGCTGCGTCCGCCTATTTTCACATACTCCGCCTCGGGCTTCAAGCGCGTACCGTGACACGTCGGGCAAGTGGTCTTACCTCTGTATCTGGCCAGCATCACGCGATATTGTATCTTGTACTGGTTCTCCTTTACCATGTCGAAGAAGAAGTCTATACAAGGTTTTTCCTTTTGTCCTTTGTCCGATGGTAGCCCGTGCCAGAGCCAATCTTTCTGTTGTTGCGTCAGGTTCATGTATGGCTCAAAGATGGGGAAGTCGTCTTTGGCCGCATGCTGACAGAACCAGTCTTTCCATTCGCCCATCTTGGGACCATGCCAGCAAACCACACATCCGTCATAGACAGAGAGTGTGGTATTGGGAATCACGAGTTTCTCGTCGATACCCATGATACGACCGAAGCCTTGACACTCCGGACAAGCACCAGCGGGCGAGTTAAACGAGAACAGTTGGTCGCTTGGTTCTTGGAAAGTGATGCCGTCGGCCTCGAACTTCATCGAGAAGTCGTAGCTGATGTTCGATGGCGGGAACATCAGTCTCAGTTCGCCATGTCCCTCGAAGAAGGCGGTCTCTGCCGAATCCACCAAGCGTGCAATCGCATCCTTCGAATCATCGACTGAGAGGCGGTCGATAACGAGGTATATTTCTTGCGCTTGGCTGATGCCGGAAGCAAGGAAATCGTCGATGCGAACGAATTCGCCCCTGACGAAAATTCTCGCGTAGCCTTCCAGCACATACGCCTTCAGTTGTTGTTCCAGCGTACGGCCCTCGTGGATATGTACGGGCGCCATCACCACATAGCGTGTGCCTTTCGAGTACTCTAGCACCTTCTGTACCACGTCCTCGGTAGAGTGCTTCTTTACCTCCTGTCCGCTAACGGGCGAGTAGGTGCGCCCTATGCGCGCGTAAAGCAATCGGAGATATTCGTATATCTCCGTGCTGGTGCCAACAGTAGAACGCGGATTGCGCGATATCACTTTCTGTTCGATAGCGATGGCAGGGGGTATGCCTCGTATAAAGTCACACTCAGGTTTATTCATCCTGCCCAGGAACTGACGGGCATAACTCGACAAGCTTTCTACATATCTTCTCTGGCCTTCGGCGTAGAGTGTGTCGAATGCTAACGAAGATTTGCCGGAGCCACTGACTCCGGCAATTACTACGAATTGGTTTCGGGGTATTTTGACGTCAACGCTTTTCAGATTGTTGACCCTCGCCCCCTTGATTTCTATCGAATCGTTCACAGAATGCTCTTCACTGCTTCCAGCATACCTACGCTCTGAATCAGGTCGAGATCCTGCTTAATCATTGCGTTCAGTCCTGGAATCTTATTCAGATCCTCCTGCCAGATAAACTCAGCACCCAGCACACCGTCGGCCACCTTCTGAGTGTCGCCAGTAGCCCAGAGTTCCTTCAGCAGGTCCATAATCTTCTGGTCGTCGTTAGGAACAATCTCAGCACCGTCGGCTCTCTTACCACCCTTATAATAGGTAATGATAGCAGCCAGACCGAATACCAATCCCTTAGGCAGTTCGCCCTTGCGCTCCAGGAAGATCTTCACACCGGGCAGATCGCGTGCCTGGAACTTGGGGAATGAGTTCAGCATGATGCTGGTTACCTGATGGTCTACGTATGGGTTGTCGAAACGCTCCAGTACGTCACCGGCAAACTTCTCCAGCTCGTCCATAGGCAGGTCGAGTGTCTGCATCAGCTCGTCGAACTGTACCTTGTGGATATACTTCGAAATTACCTCGTGGTTGCAAGCATCGCGCACGATGTTCACACCGCTCAGGAATGCTACAGGACTCAGTACGGTGTGAGGACCGTTCAGCAGGGTTACCTTACGCTTGTGGTATGGCTCCTCTGATGGTACGAAGAGTACGTGGAGTCCGGCCTTGTCGGCGGGGAATTCCTCGGCTACCTGCTTTGGAGCCTCGATTACCCAGAGGTGGAAGGTCTCAGCCTGTACGACGAGGTTGTCGCGATACGAAATCTTCTCCTGAATCTCAGCGATTTCCTTGCGTGGGAAGCCCGGAACGATACGGTCTACGAGGGTAGCGTAAACGCCACAAGCCTCCTCGAACCATTTCTTGAAGTCGTCACCCAGGTTCCAGAGCTCGATATACTTATAGATGCAGTCCTTCAGTACGTGTCCGTTCAGGAAGATCAGCTCACATGGGAAGATAATCAAACCCTTGGTCTTGTCGCCCTTGAAAGTCTGATAGCGGCGATAGAGCAACTGAACCAGCTTGCCGGGATAAGAAGAAGCAGGCGCATCCTCCAGCTTACAAGCGGGGTCGAAGGCGATACCAGCCTCTGTGGTGTTAGAAATCACGAAGCGGATTTCGGGCTGATCTGCCAGTGCCATGAAGGCAGCGTTCTGGGTATAGGGGTTCAGTGCGCGACTAATCACGTCGATACGCTCCAGAGTGTTAACGGGCTTACCGTTCTCGCGACCCTGAAGGTTCACGTGGTACAGACAATCCTGGGCGTTCAGCCAGTCTACCATACCTTTTTCAATAGGCTGTACAACGACTACGCTACCGTTAAAGTCGGTTTTCTGGTCCATGTTCCAGATAATCCAATCTACGAATGCACGGAGGAAGTTACCCTCACCGAACTGAATCACCTTTTCAGGCATTACGCTCTTAGGCGCGAACTGTTTGTTTAGTGGTTTCATCTTTAAATATTGTTTTGAGTTATTATTTTTTTATTTTCGAGTGCAAAGATACTATAATATTCCGAAACGGCCAAAACTTTCAGCCTCAAAAAACTAAAAATCTACGAAAACCTTTGCGTTTTCAAAAAAAACATATATCTTTGCAAAATCAATTTTCGAAAAAATGAACAAACTATTAATATCGTTAGTCTTGATGCTGGGCGTTATTCAGGTTTCTGCCCAGAATATAAGCGTCAACAAACAGCGCAAATTTCCTAAGACCGTACCCGCTGGAAATTATAGTGGTATCACATGGTTGGGCGGTAACCGTTATGCCGTCGTCGATGACAAGACGACCGCGAGCGGCTTTCACCTGATGACCATTCTCACCGATTCCATTTCGGGCGATATCAAAAATATCACCCACGAGGGTTTCTTTTCTGCCCCCGGTACGACCAATCGCGATGAAGAAGGCGTGTGCTATGTCGCCTCCACCAATACCTTATTTGTTAGTAGTGAGAGCGACGGACAGATCGTAGAATACACCCTCGACGGCCAACTCACGGGTCGAAAGCTGAACATCCCCAGCGTGTTTGATACCTGCTATCCCAATCGAGGTTTCGAGTCACTTACATATAACGCTGCTACCCAGCGCTTCTGGACCACGAGCGAGAACACCCTTCAATGCGACGGCGAGAAGCCCGATATCAAAAACAAGAAGCCTAATAAGTTGCGCCTACAGAGCTTTGGCCTCGACCTGCAACCCAAAGAACAATACTGGTACATCAGCGACTCTACCGCAGTAGAAAGTACGGATGGCAAGAGCACCATTGGCGTGAGCGGATTGGCGGCACTCGACAACGGACAGATTGTCGTGCTCGAGCGCGAGGTCAGACAGACCGATAAGTATATCGGCTCGTTTGCCCACGTGAAGCTCTATCTCGTCAACCCCGCTATGCAGAAGCCGGGCGACGTGCTCGAAAAGAAGTTCCTCACCGAGTTTCGTACCCACATCAATCTGGCCAACCAAGACTTCGCCAACTACGAAGGCATCTGCGTGGGCCCGAGAACCACCGACGGGCGACAGATCTTACTCCTCGTGACCGATTCCAACAATCAGTTTAAGGGTTGGCTGAGAGATTGGTTTAAGACCATTGTGATACCCGACATCATGTTCGTGCCTACCTCTACGGCCGTCGATGATGATAAGAACAATAAGATCAAGACGAAGAAATTCCTGACGCCTCAGGAGTGCCCTGACCCCATGAAGTTCATTGCGGCCCCACCGGCATTCGAGAGTCGCGATTTCGATAACGACACCTATTATTATCAGATAGGTAAGGAACAGCGTACCACACCCCGTGGTGCCCAAGCCGCGCTCGACGAAATACAATGGATGTCGAAAGCCTTTAGCGAGGCTGCCGGCTTCCAGATCGACCCCGACGTATGTCCTGAGATTTTCAAGTTGGTAGAAGGTGCTAAGAAAGATGCGAACGACGTCAACAAGGAAGCCAAGGACTATTACCATCGTCAGCGCCCCTTCGTGTATTTCGGCGAACCCTCGCTGGTGCCAGAATACGATGCCGAATATGCCGAGTCGTGGAGCTATCCTTCAGGTCATACCATCAGAGGGTGGGTATATGCCTTTACGTTGGCCCTCGTGGTACCCGATTCTACCGAGGCACTCATCCGCAGAGCCCAGGAGTATGCCATCAACCGTGTGATATGTGGACGTCATTATAAGAGCGATATCGATGCCGCTCTGGTCGAAGCTACCGCCGTGATGTGCCGCCTCGCCTCGAATGCAGCCTTCCAGGCCCAGCTCGTCCGAGCCCGCGAAGAATACGACAAGCTAGTTAAAAAATAAAATTTTTGCAAGCAATGAAACATTACAAGACATTTTGGCTGCTGCTGTTGATGATGGTGGCTGGCTTCACAATGACATCGTGTGTTGACACATATCATCAGGACAATCCTGTCGATGGAGGCGTCAAGAAAAAGAATTACGTAGATCGCCTGTATCCAGTTGTCGACCCGAAGAACAAATCGTTAGGTACGGTGATGCTGCGCTTCTACAACGACATGCCCAGCGTCGCCTACATCAGCATGAGCCATTTTCAGGAGATGATATATCCTGGCACCACCATTCAAGTGCAGAAAGTTGGCAATGGCAAGTATGCGCTGAGCAATCCGTTTGGCACGGCTGAGGTGGACACGAAGACAGACATCTTCACGAGCAGCGATTACGAGGCGTTTACCAACATGATGGGGATGGTGCAACAAGGGATGCCTAACACGACGTACGACGCGCTGCCCATCATCAGGTGGAAGTCGCTGGTTGCTTCTCCGCAGCAGGTGAACGTGACGCTGGATTACGGCAAATACGGCATCGATATCAGGGAGGACGGCACGAACGTGTATTTCCCCTTTGCAACCATCAGCGACCTGTACGTAGACGGCTATATGCATATGGCTGACTTCAACGGGCAAACGATCATGGTGGCTCCAAACGGAGCTTATAGCCTGGATGCCGGATACCCCGCGTTTCTCATCACGCCGCTGCTGAAGGAGACTCGTACGAAAGATATGGTGGACTACAGCTACAAGAACCTGTGCTTTACGCTCACCAACTTCTTCGGCTATCCCGGGCGCACGCTGTTGGAGAAGAGCATGAAGGAGAAGGGCTTAGACCAGTCGTTGCAGGACTACGGCAAGGCCGGTCAGATGACGCGCGAGCTGCTGAAGTCGAAGGACATGTACGATTTCTTCTCAGGTACTGCCACGCTGGGCTGTCTGCTCTACGACGGCGGACACACTTATACTGACCTGACGGTAATTAACAAGATAGAGAGCAGCTTCATGCAGAAGCTGAAACCGATCAAAGAGGCAACGTTAGAGGAATTCTATGGCTACTGTCCAGAATACCTGCCTATTAAGCAGGCAAAGGATGACATTAGAGCGCTTAAGAAAGAGCTGGACTCACTGCGCGTGGAGAAGATTGGCAAAGACGTGAGATACACGAAAGTGGGTAACACAGCCTATTGCCATTTCAACTCGTTCATGTGCGACGATTCCGGGTGGCGCAAATTCTACAAAGGCGAAGGCCCCAAGCCCACCATCGACCAATATCCTAACGACTGGCTGGTCATTCTCGTTGACGCACTCGAAAAGGCACAGAACGATCCGGAGGTCGAGAACTTCATCCTCGACACATCGACCAATGGCGGCGGTTCGTCAGACGTCGTGGTTTTCATCACCTCGATATTTGCCAACAAGCCCGACATGTATTATGAAAACGTGCTGACCGGCCAGAAAATGAAATGCTCGTATGAAGTGGACCGCAATCTGGACGGCAAGTTCGACGAGAAAGACAAGGACGTAAAGCTGAAGATGAACATCGGAGTGCTCATCAGTTCCTACAGCTTCTCGTGTGGCAATATGCTGCCGGCCATGCTGAAAGACTACGGCTTCTGCCTGCTCGGCATGAAGTCGGGAGGCGGTTCGTGCTGCGTACTCTACAACCCCTCTGCCGATGGTTTCGGCTATCGATACTCCACCCATCGTGCGCGTCTGATCAACACGAAAGGCCAGAACATTGACAATGGCATAGAGCCTGACTATCAATTGAAAGCCGACGAGTTCTTCGACATCGCCAAAGTGGGCAAGCTGATAGAGCAGTTTTACAAGAAATAGTCGCAAAGCGAGGAACCATCACAGGCTCCTCGCTTCGTTCTCTCACACAACAATCTTTTTCTTTAGGTCTAATAGCCCATACAACTGGTTGCGCCCAGCGCAGTGAGGATGGCAGTTGCTACTGATGCAATGATCTGCACAATCCACTTAAATGTTTCTTTCTTAGTCATAATGGTTAATGTTTAATGGTTCTTTTAGTCGGCTGTCGCCTTTGTAAAAGCGGCAAAGCCGAGCGTAATACTTTGTTTTCCGTAGGTTCCCCACCCCTATGAGGGGCGGGGGTTAGGGGCGGGGTGGTACCTCAGCCCTTGGTGAAGATCTTGCTGACCACCTGGCTGCTCTGACCGTCCTTGATGGCTACAGCCTTTACGGTTGTGGTCTCGCTCAGGCCGAATTCCTCACTGTACATCGTACTCTCAGCCGTTGGCGTGCTGCCGTCGAGGGTGTAGTAGATATCTGCGCCGTCAGGACCGCTCAAGCTCACCGTGGTCGAATCCGAGAACGAGGTCTTGCCGCTGATCGTGGGGGCTGCCGGGGGTTCAGACTGAGCGCCGCCGTTCTGGTTGCCGCTCTGTGAGCCTCCGTTGTCACCACCGCCGTTGTCGTCACCACCTGGAGTGTCACCACCACCATTCTGGTTCTCGTTGTCCTCTACCGTACCTGGGTCGGTTGAGGTTACACGCTTCACCTCCTTACCGTCTCGGTCGTAGCAGGTAATCTGAACAGAGGTGTTTGCCAACTCGTCCTTCAGGTCCACATCCGGGGTGAAGATAATGCGGCGGCTAGTAATCAGGCCGGCCTTTACCTCTTCCACCTTCTCAACGCTCTTGGCGCGCAGACCGAATCGCATGGTTCCCAGACCAGGGATCGCTACTGAATGTCCTTCGGTGGCCCATGCCTTGATCACTTCGCCAGCTGCATCCCAGCAAGCCTGCATCACACCCTTGCTCACTCCGCTTCGGAGGGCTGCCTCCTTGATCACCTTGTCCTGAGTCAGTGCGATGTACAGGTCGGGCATCATCACGTAGCGGTAGGTGCCAGCATACTTACCAATCTTCTGAATTCTCTCTTGTGCTTTTACTTTAAGTGCCATAATGTAATAATAATTTTAATAGTTAATAATTAGTTAAGTTTAGTTCTCTATTGTCACTCAGACTAGAAAATTTTTTCTCCCTAGTTAGGAAAATTTTTCTCGTGCACTAGAAAAATTATTTTTCCTCGTTTAGGCCTCAAAACCTCTGTTTCTTAATGACATTGCAAAGGTACGAAATTTTATAATGCAAACCAAATTTTTCGGCAATTATTTTTCGACTTATTTTGAAGTGTTAAAATGTAATGAAAGTAGAGCGCCGTTACGCCGTTACGCCGTTACTTCATCGATTTTCGATGAATATTACGAAAGAGAGGGGAAAAACTAGTATATATTATTATTTATATTATATATATATTATAATATATATATAATATAAGATATAAGTCAACTTAACCAGGGCGATTTCCAAAAATACAAAAGTAACGGCGTAACGGCGTAACGGCATACTTTTCCGTTTTGAATTAACCAAAGAAGAAGTTGTCGAGGTGGTTGCAAATTGTGACCACCCTATAAAAGAAAAAGGAGACGCGCATCACTGCGAGTCCCCTTAAAACTTAAAACTAATTAAATACTAAAAACCTTAACCTTGGGAATGCTCCGCCATTTAAAATTAACGTGAGCATAATAAACCTTGATCAAAAATTCGTCATCACGACGTGAGAAACCAGATGTATTATATAAAAACTAACCTATTTTTCTTCTCTAAATGTTACCAGAGTTCGCTTTCCCTAGTAAGGATTTTCGTTTAACGGGTGCAAAGGTACAAATAAACGAGTACAATACAAAATAAAATCGCTTTTATTTTTATTGTCGAGTGAAAAAACCTTCGAGCGAAGAAAATAAATCCTAATTAATTTGTTGGTTTAAAATAATTGCGTACCTTTGTAGGCAATTATGGAAAATGAATATGAGCAAGTCAATAAACATTCTGGATAAAGATTATATACAATGGATTAAGGATCTGAGTTCACGTTATCGTAGAAGTCAGATAAAGGCTTCTGTGAAGGTGAATCAAGAAATGCTTCAGTTCTACTGGGAATTGGGTAAGGATATTGTGGAAAAGAAGGCTGAAAGCCGTTGGGGCAGTGGGTTTATGAAGAACCTGAGCAGAGATCTGAAGGAAGTGAATCCTGATGCGACTTGCTTTTCTGAAACGAATTTGCTGTATATGAAGAACTTTTATCTGCTCTACCAACCTTATCTGGCAATTACTCCACAGGTTGAGGAGCAATTTACTCAGCAACTTGCTGAGCAATTTCATGGAGTCGCATTTACTCAACAAGTTGCTGAGCAAATTAAGCAGGATCTGTTTTCTGTTCCGTGGGGTCATCACATGTTGCTGATAGATAAGTTTAAGGATAGCCCTGAGAAAGCCTTATTTTTTGTACATCAGACCGTTGAGAACGGCTGGAGTAGAAAGATGCTTCTTAATTTCATGGGTACAGATCTTTATGAGCGACAGGGGCATGCGCTGACAAATTTCAAGCAGACATTACCAGAAGAGACAAGCGATCTGGCACAAGAACTTACGAAAGACCCATACGATTTTGCTTTTACTGGCATTACTGGCCCATATAACGAACGTTTGCTGAAAGACCAATTATTGGGGAATATCACTCAGTTCTTAGTGGAACTAGGAACTGGCTTTGGATATTTGGGTAAAGAATATCGAATACAAGTAGGAGAGAGGGAGCAATTTATAGACTTGTTGTTCTATAATCTTAATCTTTCTTGTTATGTGGTCATTGAGGTGAAAATCGGAAAGTTTGAGTTTGCTGATCTTGGGCAATTGGGTGGATATGTAGTGGCATGTAATCACATCTTGAGAAAAGAAGGGCGCGACAATCCTACTATTGGTCTGCTTATTTGTAAGGAGAAAGATAGAGTTCAGGCTCAGTATGCATTGGAATCAAGCAGTCAGCCATTAGCTATTTCCGAGTATGAACTGGAGAAATTCTATCCTGAAAAGGTTGAAGGTACAATCCCAACTATTGAGGAAATCGAAGCCAAATTGAGTGCAAGGTTAGAAGAAAAAGCTGCTACAGTGTAAGTATTGTGGTGAGAGGATGGGATCCTGCTTCTGAGGATGATTCCAGTGATAATGGTATGAGTCGCTGGTCAGAGAATAATGACGAAAAAGGGTGGTGGTAAAGCAAAAAAGGTACACTAAATCAGTCCGTAAAACGTAATATTGAGCGCTTTCCTGATGATTTCATGTTCCAACTGACAAAAGGCGAATTTATGATTTTGAAATCGCAAATTGCGACATCGAATTCCACTGATATTCAGGGTGATAGAGTTTTGATGTCACAATCTGTGATATCAAAACCTGTAGAGAGACGCGGCGGAACACAAAAGCTACCTTACGCATTCACAGAGAATGGTGTTGCTATGCTAAGCAGTGTCCTTAGATCAATGGAATATCGCAAACAACCCAAGCGTAGACCTATCGGGTTTATTCAACCTAAAGAAAACGATAGTGAAGATGAACAAGAAAAAGGAACGCGCATCACTGCGGGTTCCCACCAATAACAACTAAAAATTTCATTATGATTCTTCGAAAACGCTCCGCCAAACTAAATTAACGTGAGCATGATGAACCTAAAAACCAGAAAAACGTCATCACGACGTATGCATTTTATCCTTATACTCTTTATCAAGAGCATTATCGATTTTAACCAGAAATACGAAATACAATATAAAAGCAGCTATAACTACTAACAGACACATTATTTCTACCATAATCCTTATCTTTTTTACCTTATTATATATATGAAGATGTAGGGCCTCATGCCTTTTGTTTAAAACGAGTGCAAAGTTATGCCATTTCTTCGACTTGGGCAAATAAATTAAGTTATATTTAGGTGGTTTTCGATAAAGATAGTGTTAATACATATTAATGGCAATTTATTCGTCGATAAAATTCCGCACTTTAGGGGAAACCATTTTTTTTAATGGCTAAAAAGTTGTATCTTTGTGCTTCGAAAAAAGCGATCTAGTTAACCAATTGACAACGAATTGAAAGTTGAATAATTAAAAATTAAGATATATGAGAAATATAAATTGCATAAAGATGGGCCAGAGCCCGTAATTTTTGAGATAAAACTTGGAGATGTGCGAGATAATTTTTATCTTTGCACCCAAAAGATACTTATTGGAAAAAGAGAGCCATTCGGCGCTTTGGGATCCTAAATAGTAGCCAACGTTTAAAATTCCTCTACCATGGCAACCTTATGTGCCCCCTTCGATTCGGAGGTGGTACGTGGTTGTCTTTATGAGGAAGTTTAGTTGGCTACTATTCATTAGGAGTAAGGACGCCATTGCCGCCTCTTTTTCCAATAAGTTTTTTATCTCCAAATCAGCGAAATTTTAACTAACTTACCTCGAAAGAGGTATTATCAATTATTAAAATCAAATTTATAAATTATTATGAACTCTTTAAATTTGGATGTAGAATGGGAAGACGGAGTGCTGTACAAGATAATCCTTGTACAGCAAGAACTTCCTATCTTCGCAGAATTCGATTATTCTGCTCAATGGGAACTCATCGAGAAAGCCCTGGTAATGGACATGAACAAAGAAAAGCTGTTTAGCTTTGTTCATCCAAAGAATGGTAAGAAAGTGTATATGCGTAAGTACGCCAAATGTCCTGCTAATGGCAATTCTGAGTTAGCGGTAGGAACCATGGAGGGGCCGCGGGATTTTGCGCGCGCGCTCATCGTGCTCCATTCACACATGTACAAGGTGCCTTATATCGTGCTCGAAAGATATCGCCACATTTCCAACAATCCTGATGTGATGGCCAAGATGATAGAGAGAGCATTTAATTGGGCTCTGAGAGACACGAGTGTAAGAGTAGTGTTAGAACGATGGGATACGAAAGGCGAATACATCGATTATCATAAGGATTCCCGCGCATCTTGGGATATTGAATTTGATAAATCCAATGGCAAAAACCTCGTTAAGATGGGATATGAGGACGCTTTGGAGGTGTACAAACGCAAGGAGGCCAAGAAGAAAAATAACAACAAGAAGAAGTCGGATGATATTAGATACTATATCCAACGTCCGAATAAAGAAGCCATCATTTCTTTCATTCATAAATCACTAGTGGGCATGACTCTGCCTAAGGATATTGCGAGACCTATTAGATTATTAGTAGACCATAAGATTTCCTTAAGGGATGAAGGATTTCGCCTCCCATACAGTGCTTTTATAAAGGAATTCCCTGAAGTAAAGGGCTTAATAACGGCTAAGGGCTATAATGATTGGAATAATTCTAATCGCACAAATTATGATAATGACGAACTCTATGTAAAACTAGAAAAAGAACTCGAAAAAATATTATAAATTTTCAATCAGCACGTCATATCACGTCTTATCACGTCAAAACACGTCATATCACGTCATATCACGCCTTATCACGTATTATCGATTGGCACCGATAATACGTGCATTTTTTTTGCTTTTTCTGAAAAACACATGCTAATTTTGCAAACATAAATTTTAAGTTTAACCCGAGTGGAGTGAGAGCCCTCGTGAGGTGAAAAGCTGCAGCGTTCAATCTCTTCTCACAACACGAAGGTGTATATGAAAAATGAATTAAGAGATTACGTCTTTCTAGACGGTATGTGGCTTCAGGAACAACAACTACTGAAGTTGGCGATGAACGTTGGTAGTCTGCCCGGAGCAGAACACTATCTTTGTGCGCTACTTTTCGATGCGGTGATAAAGGGAAAGCGCGAGTTACTGCTTGAAGTGAATAAGGTTCGGGAGCACTATGGCGCTAGTCCGATACCCCTTGGAGATGAAGATTTGAAGGACGACAAGGAGCTTCGTGGCAAGTCGAGAGTTAGCGTAGCAGATGAACAAGCAAGAAAGCTTTTCCTCAAAATGACCGATGAAGAGAAGTTAGAGGTTTTGCGTGAAAGTTTCTGTACCCTGCTATCAGATTTTCACCTATTTATATATAATATACACTGGCTTGGTATCTACATGGTTGTAAGAGACAGACTTATGAGCGATCTTAGCCAAGTAGACTTTATCGACTTGGCCAATGATATGTGTCCTGAGGATTTTCCAGAAGATTTGCGCATGTCCGCATCTACTAGAAAGAACTTCATGAGAGAGATTGAGGCTGAGGAACGTGGTGAAGTTTATTATAAGATGAAGCATAATCCACAAAGATTGCTCTGCGAAAAATTTTGGGATATCGTGAAAATGACGATATTATCATAGGCAATGACGCAAATGACGCACAAATGACGCAAAAACATAGGTAAATGACGCACATTTTGACGCATTTCCTATAAAATGACGCATTTCTCAAAGTGCATTTCTTTTATCTCTACTTTTGCACTGTCGAAAGGAAAAAACGACAGCGTTCATTGACTTATTGATACAGAAGATCCTTCAGAAGGCTGAAGCAAAATACATTAAACATTAAGCATTCTTTTAGTCGCTAAAGCTTTGTAAAAGCGAGCAGAGCTCGAGCGAAACATTAAACATTTAAAGGTCGCTTAAAGGAGGCGACGTAAAACAAAGAAAATGAGAAAATGAAACGGAGAATTATTTATTTAGGTACACTGATCGATTTGGCCGAAATATTTGAGCCGGATTTGGAAGTGGAAATTGAAATGAATTTTTTAAGATATGAAATCAATGAAACAAGTTGTTGAAAGTGTGGATGAACCAGTTGTGATGGAGAAGCTCACCATCCAACTGAGAACACTGAAGAACGGTTATGGGCTTGATGTGAACGATGAGGGCTATCTGTATTTCGATGTGCCGAGTCTGGTTGAGGGCTTTTTCATTCATGTGGCCATGGAACGGGTAGGTGAAATGACCAAGGAGGAAATGAAGCAATTGTTGGAAGCCATCAGGGATGGTACCGCTGCGCGGAAACTTCAAGAGGAAGTGAATGCCCTCAAAGCTAAGAACGAGAGCCTGAGCAAGAAACTCAGAAACATGAAAAAAGAAATCAAGAAAATTAACAACCAAAAATTTTATTAAAGTTATGAATCAAGTAGAAATGAAAATTGTAAGAAACGGGTTTGGTATCAATGTAAAGTGCTGTTGTGCTTCATGTATGTATAAGGATATTGAGCCAGACGGTACACGTGTTTGTAAGCTGATGAATATGATTATGCCATCAGGTAGTGTATGTAAGAATTGGGACTTAGAGGACCATTTGAAAGATGCTGGTAAGGGCTGGGGGCGCATCAAGAAGAAGGAATACCTGGCCTTCGTACTCTCTGTCAGAGAGGAAGAGAACAGGATGATAGACGAGGGCCTGCTTCTGGAATCGGAGCGCGCCAGCGCTATGAAACTGAGACTGGAATACAGAAAGAACTATGGTTCTGAATATGAAATATTTTAAATGTTAAACATTAAAGATTATGAAGGGAATTTTTTACGATGAGAATTGCGGATTTATCCGCTGTATGATTGAGAGTTCTGATTCTGAGGGCAAACCTCGAATCACTGTAGTGTCGCAAGGCAGACCTGTGCAATCGCTGGAAGACTATTCGAAGGCAGAACTTAGTACGGAGTTCCGATTGTTGTGTCTGGATGGCGAGACTGTTACGTCTACCACGATGGCTTCAGTGCTGGCTACCGCTGTAAACAATATGGTTTCACCCTCTGGCGAATATATCCAAGTTTGTTTGAGAAAGTTGCGCCAGATGCAACTGAAATGGGAAAAGACACCCGTGAGACTGGCTATTTGCGTTAGCAGTGAAACATACATAAACAATCAGACAAGGTATGGTTTCGAGGTGCGTGATTGTGATACGTACGATTTGCTGGGTGAAATAATAATTACTCGTCGTACGCTAAGCGAGATGTTCGAATTCGTCAATGCGCTTGTGGTAGGGCTGGAGGAAGAGGCAGAAATTCCTGTTGAGAAGCTGGTACTTGATATTTCCGATAAACTGCGCAAAGCAACTGATGAAAGGTACTTGGACGTATTTGACGAAATCATTTAACTAACTAACACGAAGACTTTTATATATACCAATAAACAAAAATTTACCATTAAAAAACAAACTAGATGAAGAAGTACATTGTTATTGACGAAGAAGTGGTTGAGCGCCTCATAAATGGCGAGTATGTAGAGGGTTCGCTGCGTCGCGACAAGTGGACGGGGGCAATAACCTTTAATGCTTGGAAACGAAAGAGCCCGAAGTATCGCAAGGACAAACTGATTAAAAAGTTGCCTTGGGGCTGGGTGAAGGAGTCCGTGAAGAACATTAAGGTGCATGGTAGCTTCCCCAAACATTTCGGCACAGCTCAAGTTATGGCCTTGCTCGACGAACACAACCATGATGCGAAGGATGCCCTCATCGACCGCGAGATCATTAACTTCGTTTAGTACATGAAACATTAACCATTAAACATTAAATTTCAGAACCAATAAATGTTTTGCTATCAGAAGAATTTTAGTAATCCAACCTTGCCAGTTGGCGAAGCGCAGTTTAATGCGCTCGTCACGGCAAGCCAATGGGCTGAGAACATTGACAAGTACAGAGAAACGGGCGATGCCTCGCTGAAGCGCAAATTGCCTGCGTTTATCTTCCAGGCGACGTTCGACGAAACGGAATCTGCCAAAGGCAAAAAAGGTCGTTGGCGCAAGCAGGCTGCAACCCGATTGACTGGCTTAGTCGTGATGGATATCGACCATCTGGAAGATGCCTATAAGACGTTCGAGGAGATAAAGGCCAAGGTAGACTTTGAGAAGGAGGGCATCCTCTTTATCTACGTGACTCCATCAGGTCATGGATTGAAGATCGTTTTTAAGGCTCGACTGGAATGGGGCAACCTTATCGATAATCAGCACCACATGGCTGCGATTCTGGGTGTAACCGTAGATGAAAGTTGTAAGGACGCATCACGAATGAGTTTTATTTGTAAAAATTTAGACATTTTGTATTTGGATAAAGAACTATTTACGTATGAGAACAAAGATTTTGCTGAGAAATACGATGCTGAGTATCGTGCTGGTAATAGTCGTAGTACTGAGACTGATAACGTGGCCAGTAAGGGCACTGAACCAAGTGCTGGAGCTGGTTCGCAAGTTCGTAATCTGTCTGTGGAAGATTTAAAGTGGAGGGGCTACAATGTACAAAGTATTATTGATGAGCGCTATGGCGCTAACCTTCCTTGTAGAGAGGACTCCAATCGTCACACCGAATCCCTCAAATTGGCCACAGACTTACTCCTTATGCTCGACGGAGATAAGGCCGCTGTACAGCGAATCGTCGAAGCCCAACCGTGGGTACAGGAGATCATCGCAGAGCGCAATGAGAACGTGGCCCAGACCGTTAGCAGCGCCGCTGAGAGCGTCTCGCAAAAAGAAAAGAAATATGCGAGTTCGCTACCATCCAAGGCCATGCAAGAAGCAATAAGAACATGTACGGGCAAGTCTTACCAAGAGATTGTGAAAGGCGTAGGCCAAGGTAATGTGCACTTGAAAGACGATGATATGGCGCGCTGGCTTTGGGATTGGGGCGAGCAAATAGAGGCGTTGAGCGAGGATTATCCTATCATTAAGGATATTACGAAAGGTCTGAAAAAGAACCAGTACCCCGCTGCCTTGTTCGTTGCCGGAGGTTTGCTCATGACATTGATGACGCGCTGTACCTATCGTTTCTACCACCGCCCTGAAGAATTGCGACGACTGAACAACTCAACATTAATAATAGGTGATCCGGCTTCAGGTAAGAGTTTCGCTACTCGTCTTTTCAAGATTCTGGCTTCGCCAATCGTAGAAGCTGATAAGGTAGGCAAAGATGCGGTTAACGCCTATCGTGAGCAAATGCGCACCAAGGGTGCTAATAAGGAAAAACCCAAAAAGCCCAAAGTGGTGATTCGTGTTCACCCAGCGCGAACCTCTAACGCTCAGTTTATTCAGGACATGGTAAATGCGGTTGAGGAAGTAAACGGCGAACCGATGCAGCTTCACATGCTCACTTTCGATACCGAGCTTGATAATACGCTTTCGGTTCAAAAGGGTGGTTCCTGGATTGATAAGATGAGCCTCGAACTCAAAGCGTTCCACAACGAGGAGGATGGTCAAGCGTATTCAAACATGGATTCAATCCTTCAGGATTTCCCCGTCATTTGGAACTACATCTATACCGGTACGCCTAATGCCTTAAAGAAAAAGGTGACCGAGCAGAACTTTGGTTCAGGTTTAGCAACTCGCCTTACCTGCATCCCTCTACCAACTACCAACTTCAAAATGTTGAGTCGTGAGAGTACCGTTGACGTAGAAAGCGACAATCGTCTGAAGGAGTGGGCCTCCTTATTAGATAAGACGAAAGGCGAACTCTCTGTGCAGAAGATTGTAGATGAACTCTACGATTGGACGGCTCGCCGTATGGCCGATGCAGAAGAGAATGATTCCAGGGCGGATGAAATGCTCTTAAAGCGTTGCGCCTATCATGGGATCAACTTCTCTTCGCCTTTTATCGTGATGCGCCATTGGGACCAGATGAAGAAAGACGGTGAGTATTGGTGCGGTGAGTTTGAGATAGACGATGTGGATTGGAAGTTGGCTGAGTTGATCGTGAACATCCAGTACGCTTGTCAGCGCCATTATTTCGGTGCCATGGCCGAGGCTTATTTCGATAATAAGTTTAGGGATGCTAGTGTGAATGTCCGTCGCAACCAAAAGACCATCGATGCCTTTAACCGCTTGCCGGAAGAGTTTACTAACGTTGACGTGATGCGATGCTTTAATTTGGAGAATGATGGAGCAGCACGCGCCAGAATCAAACGTTTAACAAGTGACAATCTGATAGAATTATCGGGCGAATTCAAGGAAAACGGTACCATTAAGCATAGGTATAAGAAGACCGGTGCTATTATGCTGTAGGCCGTTACGCCGTTACGCCGTTACTTTTGTATTTTTAAAATTGAATTGGTATGACCGAAGTAACAACAAACAGTAAGATGCAACTCTCCGAGCACTTGGCTTTGCCTAGTGAGGCTGCGCTCGGCCATTCGAACGAGCTCGATGGCTCTCGCTTATCGCCTCACTTTACACTCGGGGAGTTTACGAAGAGTAATCATCCTGAGATTTATAACATTCCAAGTCACGTAGCGATTGAAAACATGAAGCGAATTTGCGGATGGCTGGAGGTACTGAGAGATCGGTACGGACAACCTATCATCATCAACTCCGGCTACCGTAGTCCTCAACTCAACAAGAAAGTAGGAGGCGTGGCTACCTCAAACCACGTTTCGGGTTGTGCCGTAGACATACGGTGTAGTGGGGCAGAGCAGGCTATCACTTTCGCTTATATCCTAATCGATTACGCGAGGAAGTCGCAATCGAACTTCGATGAACTCTTTATCGAAAAGAACAAGTACGGGCGCTACTGGGTCCATTTCGCCGTTCGCCCCAAAGAAAATCACCGCAAAATCGCCTTTTTGAACGGCTGATAAGAGTGAGTGAGCATCACAATTTATAAAAGATGTTAATTATTAGAGAGGTGTCCCGACTTTTGGGACACCCTTTATTTTACTTTGCACCAAGATTAAAAAACTGATTAAAATTTATGGATATGACTACAATCGAATTTCTGGTTAAGATTCCTTGGGAGCTGATATTACTATTATCGCTGATTATGGTAGGATATGGATTCGTTCATTACAATCTGCCATTAGTTGTGATTGGAGGCGTACTTGTTCTTATCTCCGGAATAGGAACACTTAAACATCAATGGGATTATATTTGTAAAGTGGAAGAGTGACATAATTTAATTAAACGTTATGGTAGTCGCAGGTGCTATATTGTTATTGGTAGTTGCTTTACTCTTGCTCATTTATCTTTGTGCGGAAGTAAAGGCAGAAAGGCGAGCAAGGATAGCTAAGCAAGAAGCCTCTAAAAATGGAGAGCCGAATAGTTCTGCGGCAATGGATGCCGCTACTCTTTTCGGAATAGCTGCTACACATGAATACCTGAGAAGAACTTCGGATTCTGAAGATGACTCTTGGAATGATTCATCCTCTTATGATTCTGATTACGACTATGACGCTCAAGAAGATTATGATGATTTCGATGATGACATGTCATGGATTAATGGAACGTATTGAATGATATTTGTTAAAATATCATGAGATTCTTTGTGATTCTGAATCTTTTTCATTACCTTTGCAGGGAAATTAATAATTTAAAACGAACGTACAATGAAGAAATAAACGAGAAATAGAGTCTAAGAACATCCTTGACTAGACTGAGAAGCAGAATTAGGACCTCTGAAAAGTAATGTCAGCCAGACAAGGCAACGGGTGTTCGCGCTCTCCAATTGGGGCGTGGACCAAAAGGTTGTTGTCTGACGTGGGCCGTCCTAAGCCTTGCTTCCTTCAATCTTCCACGCCCTTCTTTTTCAAAACGAAAAGGAGGGCTTTTCTGTTTTCCGAAAATCAATATTATAAAATGGCAAAAGAGATTCTTAAAAAACCAATTCCAGATAAAGTTCGTGCACTTATTGATTATGCACAAGGAGAAGGGTATTGTAATGATACTCTTAATGGGGAAGCCACTCCTGAAGAATTATTAGCTATACTTACACACTGTACTCCAAATATGCCGCATGTCGGAGTAGAGAAATGGCAACGAGAAAAATTTGACGAGGCTTGCACATTTGTTTATGATGCTTATCGCAAATTGGTTCCTTTGGATTATTCCAAAATGGGGTGTGCAGCAGAACCTGCAATAGAACTTGATTTGTTTAGAGATGTACTGGATGTTCCCTTCCCCGGACCAAAGAACCCTTCATTTACATTCATTGATTTATTTGCAGGCATGGGCGGTTTTCGTCTGGCTATGCAGGCTCAAGGAGGAAAGTGTGTTTTCTCATCAGAATGGAATGCCTATTCTCAGAAAACATATTTCTCTAACTTTGGCGATATGCCATTTGGTGATATAACCAAAGAAGTAACGAAGTCGTACATCCCTAAAAAGTTCGATGTCCTATGCGCTGGTTTTCCATGTCAGCCTTTCTCAATAGCTGGTGTTTCCAAGAAAAAGAGTCTAGGTCGTGAGACGGGTTTCAAGGATAAAACCCAAGGAACGCTATTCTTTGATGTTGCTGATATTATCAGTCGCCATCGACCCAAAGCTTTTTATCTGGAAAATGTAAAAAATCTAACATCTCATGACAAAGGTAACACTTTCAGAGTGATTCGAGAAACCTTGGAAGAACTAAATTATTCGCTCCATTATAAGGTAATGGATGGTCAAACGTATGTACCTCAGCATCGTGAACGCATAATGATTGTTGGCTTCGACAAAGACTTATATCATGGAGAAGAAAAGTTTGAGTTTCCTGAACAACATGAGGCTACACGTAGTGTCAAGGAGATTCTCGATCCCTGTATTGACCCAAAATACACGTTGAGTGATAAGCTTTGGTCATATTTGCAGAATTATGCAGAAAAACATCGTGCTAAAGGCAACGGCTTTGGTTATGGCCTTGTTGATCTCAATGGCATCACGAGGACGCTTAGTGCCCGATATTATAAAGATGGATCAGAGATACTGATTCCTCAAGGTGAAGGCAAGAATCCTCGTAGACTTTCACCACGAGAATGTGCGCGCTTGATGGGATATCCTGATAATTACTTAATAGATCGTGTTTCCGATGTACAGGCTTATAGACAATGCGGTAACTCTGTTATTGTGCCGTTGATTACGGCTGTTTCAGAACAACTTGTAAAATGTATGGATGCTAATATATGATAGAAGAATATTTACAAGAAGCTATTCAATTAGTACATGATTCAGCTTTCGCCTATTGTCACTATATTACACCAAACGACGTTGGTAAAACAGGAAGTCATCAATATGGTTTTACTTTTGCTAAACCATGTTATAAGATGTTCTTTGATGAGCCTAGCGAGAAAGGTACAAATAAGGAGGTCTTTGTAAAAATCGATTGGCAGAAAGGTCGTACCACGACTGAAAGTCGAGCTATCTATTATGGTGTCGGTACTAGGAATGAATACAGGCTGACTAGATTTGGTAAAGGTTTTGAGTTCCTTCGTGAAGACTACATAGGTTGCCTTCAGATTATGACAAGGAACCATGATGGAGAGTATTTTGCCTATGTTTTGTCAAATCAAGACAACATCGAGGATTTTATGGATACCTTCAGTCTTGATGTAACAAAGGGTAATCAGGTAATCGACAAATCAGTAAATATATCTCCAGATCAGAAATTAAGAGATGATTTCACGGCCTTTATTGATAGTCGTATAGATTTCCCTGATACCGTAGAAATGGCTTCTTTTGTACGCAAGTGTGTTATAAACGCAAAGAAGTATACTGACCAACGGATTTCGAATGAAGCAGATAGAATTATTCTCGAATGGACTGATGCTGAGTATCAATTGTTCAGAGGATTAGAGGAAAAGATTTATCGACCTGTATTTACACGGCCTTTTGATAGTTGTCAAAGTCTTGTTGATTTTTCTAACACCATCCTTAATAGAAGAAAATCAAGGGCAGGAAAATCATTGGAACATCATTTGGCAGAGATATTTACTGCTTCTCGTTTGAGATTTGAAGAACAGGTTATAACGGAGAACAATAAAAAACCGGATTTTATTTTCCCCGATGGTGAAAGCTATCATAATATATGGTTCCCAGCTGACAAGTTGACTATGCTCGGGGCTAAAACAACATGTAAAGACAGATGGCGCCAAGTTCTTAATGAGGCAGATAAAATTCCTCACAAGCATCTTTTTACTTTGCAACGTGGCGTTTCAAAGAATCAGCTACTAGAAATGAAGGATGAAAATCTAACTTTGGTTGTTCCTAAAGACAACAAAAGCTTGTTCCTTCCAGAATTCCATGATAACATTATGAGCCTTTCTGATTTTATTGTAATGGTTAGAGAACGTCAAGGCTAGCAAAATATGTTTAACAATTTATGATTCCGCAAAGAAATATGTAGCAAGTATTTGGCAGAATGGCAAAGACTAAAAGAGATCATGATCTAAGGTGGGCATTTAATGCTGATGGGGTATTTGTTGGCATTGATAATATTCCGCTAGAAAAGCGAGGAAAGGCTTGTAGCTGTATTTGTCCTAAATGCAAAGAACAAGTAATTGCTAAATTGGGTCATGATGTGCCTCATGGGAAAAGACCTCATTTTGCACACATGGATGGCTCTAAATGTCATGGAGCATACATGACAGCATTGCACATATTAGCTGAAGAAATTTTGAAGAAGGAAAAAATGGTAATGTTTCCAGAGTATAAAGAAATACCTGCTCACATAAAATCATTTATTGGGATAGAATGTGAAACAATGAATGATAGACCGGATTTGCGCCCTGACATTGTAGGAATTGCTGAAGATGGTACTCGATGGCATATAGAAATAAGAAATACAAGCGAGGTTAAAGAACCCAAAATAAATAAAATCAAAGATTCTAAAATATCATGTCTTGAAATAGATGTTCGTGGTCACGAAGATAACAATAAAGATGAATTCAAAGATTTCTTGGTGAATCAATCAGATAACAGAAACTGGATAAATAATCCCATCTTTGATAAGATTATATCTGAGAAGAAGGAAAGAAAAGAAAATCAATTGAAGGAACTTAAGTCAAAATACAAAGAGGAAGATGGGTATAAGATTAAGACTGATAGAGAATGTTACTATTGTATAAAATATAAAGATGATTGTGCTTATAAAAGAAACGTAGCTTCAATCGATGATCAAGATTACGTAATATGTAATGATGCTCAAAGAACGAAAGAAAGACATGCGCTGTTTGAGCCTAATTTTGGTAAACTTCCTGATTCCTATAAGGACAATATGAAGAGATAATAAAACTCATAATAATTATGACGTTAATGTAATGAGCAAACACAAGATATATGTAGCAAGTAGTTGGCGCAACGAGTATTATCTAAAGGTTGTCGCCAAGTTGAGGGAGGCGGGGCATGATGTGTACGATTTCCGAAATCCTCCTTCGGGCGATGCTGGGTTTAAGTGGAGTAGTGTGAGCCCTGATTACATGGAGTGGTCGCCTCAGCAATATCGCGACATGCTGAAACATCCTAAAGCGGAACGCCAATTCCATAACGACATTGAGGCCATGGAGGCTTGTGATACTTGCGTGCTTGTGTTGCCTTGCGGACGGAGCGCTCATACAGAAGCTGGTTGGTTTGCCGGTAGGGGTTGTACTACCATTGCCTATATCCCGGAAAGGCAAGAGCCAGAGCTGATGTATAAACTTTTTAGCAAAGTTTGTTGCACGATGGAGGAACTGATAGAAGCGCTAAAATAATATGGATAGGCTTACTTCACAACAGCGTCGCAAGAATATGCAAGCAATCCACTCTAAGGATACAAAGCCAGAATGGATTGTAAGACGTGGGTTGTGGAGTAGGGGATTCCGCTATCGCTTGAATTCACCCAAATTGCCGGGGCACCCGGATTTGGTACTGAGGAAGTATCGCACATGTATCTTTGTAAACGGTTGTTTTTGGCATGGACACAATGTTACATTAAACATTCTTGGACAAGCCAAGTGGCAAAGCCGAGCGAAACATGAAATATTAAATTCGGAATGCTGTAAGATTCCGAAGACGAGGCGAGAGTTTTGGATTGCAAAGATAAAGCGGAACCAGGAGCGCGATATTGAGGAACAGAAGAAACTTGCGGCTATGGGATGGCATTGTATCACAATCTGGGAGTGTGAGCTAAAACCATCTAAGCGCGAAGAAACGCTAAAGTCGCTTGTCTACACCTTAAACAAAATATGGCTCGATGATCATAGTATCGTTGGTAAGCCTTATCCCATATTAGAGGATGAGGATGGTATGCTGAGGGCGGCAGAAGAAATTTCAGAAGAATCATGAAACAAATAGAAGTAGTAGCTGCGATTATACACGATGATGAGGGGCGAATCTTCGCCACTCAGCGGGGATATGGTGACTACAAGGATGGATGGGAATTTCCCGGGGGGAAAATGGAAGCTGGAGAATCACCAGAGGACGCGCTGAAGCGAGAAATCTTGGAGGAGCTGGAAACCGAGATTGTAGTCGAAAGATTGGTGCAGACCGTTGATTGGGACTATCCCAAGTTCCACATTACTATGCATTGCTTTTGGTGCCATATCGAAAGTGGGTCGCTCATCCTAAAAGAGCACGAAGCAGCGCGTTGGCTAACGAAGGACGAACTGGATAGCGTAGACTGGCTTCCTGCAGATAGAGAAGTAGTTGAGAAACTAAAATAAAAAAGGGAACGCGCATCACTGCGAGTCCCCTTCTCAATTCCATTAACTTATTATCAATTCTGAAAAAACAAAAAAACGACGTCATCACGACGTGAAAAATGTCATTAATTATAATATACATAAAACCTATTATTCTTTTCCAATATTACCAGAGTTCGCTTTCCCTAGTAAAGGATTTCGCTTAACGGGTGCAAAGGTAGTGCAAATCGAGCGAAATACCAAAGAAAATCGCTTTTATTTGTATCACATTTTATAAAAGATGTTAATGACTAGCCGTGGGGACTAGCCGTGAGGACAGGCACCTGGGGTATAGCAGCCGTCATACCCAAGTACCTGTCCCTGCGACTATGCCTGCGACTACTTGAGAATCGACTTCACGAAGTCCATCAGTTGCTTACTCTCATCAGCGGTATAGGTTGGGATTGCATCGTTGTGCGTACCGTTCTTGATGACCAGCTTCTTCACGTTCTCATTCGTGGGATCGTCGATGGCGGCACCCGTCCAAGGATCGTTCTCGCCATACACGAAGAACATCTTGCAGTCGGTCGTTTTCAGGAAGTCCTTGACCAGATACGACAGCTCGGTCTTTTTGCTTGCCTTGTTTGACTTCTCCTTGTCATCGAAGTATTTCTTGTCGCTATCCGTCAGCAGCGTGCCCTCCTTGACCCAGCTGTAGTTGTAGCCGATGTTACCCTGGTCAACAGAAATCTGCATTGAGAACGGATTATCGCGCTTACGCAACGGGCCACGAGTCCCACTGGCCGACTTAAAGATGCGGATGTCGTTCTCGTCGAGATAGAAGAAGAGGGCGTAGGTGGCAGGATCGTCGCCTTCCTTGGGGATGAACTTGCTCCAAGCCTCGATGTTGCCATACGACTGCTTGCCGAAGAGGTGATCGTAGGCAAATTCAACGGTATAGTGCAGAACAGAGTCAGCAGGTACATCAAAATCCTTATCCTCCTTATAATACTTCAGCGCATATGGAGCTGTGGCATCGAGCACCTTCTGGTCGCTGACGAGCTTCTGGAAAGCGGCCTTGATCTGAGGCAGATAGTCTTTCACGGAACCGGTGATCATGTAGTCGCCGATGCGCATATCCTCGTCCTGGAAGAGCAATGGAGCCACGAAGGGCACATACACGTCAACGTCGCCTGGATAGTAGTAGGCGTAGTCGTAGGTGGTCATGCCGTTCTTGCTCACACCCGTGCTGAGCCACTTGCCCTTGAGCAGAGCCTTCTTCAGGTCGGTCACGATGTTGTGGAGGTCGGCTGACTGCTGCTTGGCGCTCAGATACTTGAAGCTGTTCTTGTCGCCCTCAGGCAGTGAGAAGCCGTGATAGCGGTACTCCACCTGCACGCAGTTCGTCGAGAACTTGAAACTGCCGTCGGCATTCTGGCCGGTGGCAAGCACGTACATGAACATGGGGGCAGCGATGCTGTCGAGGCGATTGTGGTTCTTGCCGTGATCACCATCAAGCGCATAGCCCTGCGTGTGCAGGATCGTGGGAGCATCTGGGCTGACGTAGGTGAGCACCACCTGCTGCTCGTACGTGCCCAAGGCGGGGTTGTCGTGATTGATGGGCTGCTTGTACTTGATGTAATAGCACTGGCCGAGGGCGGTCTCCTCGCTTTTGCCCACATTGATGAAAGGCTTCACCTTTGCGACGTTTGGTATCGACTTCAGGGCTGCCACCACGGCGGGGTCGCCCGCATTTGCCTTTACAGTTTTAAACATGTCGATATCATCCGACAACTCACCACTGGGCGCACTGGGCGCAACGGGATTGTCCTCAGAAGTGCAAGCCGTAAATGTCATGCTGCCCATCAAGGCTGCAATGACGAACAAATTGAATTTTCTCATACTTAATTATTATTTAACTGGGTATTAAAAAAGTTCTTCCTCACAGAAAATTGATTTGACCCTGCAAAGATAAGAATTTTTTAGAAAGTTTCCTTCCAAATGAATAAAAAAATTCTCCATTTGGGGTGGATTTTGTTAAAAAGCGTTAGAAAATAGCACTTTTTTGAGAAAAGATTTGGAGGTTTGGAGGAAATGCCTTACTTTTGCAACTGTGTTTTTCATAGTATTAGATTTAAGGTTAACAAAGGTTCGGGTCACAGCGGTGACCCTTTTTTTTTGAAAACCGGCATCTATCTCTTGAAATTGAATCGTAGAATATCTAAAACGTTAAAATATGTTAGAGAATTGCACATTTTTGAGAAAAGGTTTGGAGGTTTGCAAAAATCGCCGTACTTTTGCACGTGTGTTTTTCATAGTATTAGATTTAAGGTTAACAAAGGTTTGGGTCACAGCGGTGACCCTTTTTTTGTTTTTTGCCCTGAATGCTAATGCGCAGGAAAACGACGAGCAGCTTTTGAGAGACTGGATTAAAGTGATAGCCGCCGACGAGTTTGGCGGACGTAAACCCATGACGCCCTACGAGGACAAGACGGTAACCTACGTGGCCTCGCAACTGGAATCGCTCGGACTGGAGCCGGCCTTCGACGGAAGCTGGTATCAGCCTTTCGACATGGTATCGGTAACGGCGAAGCCTCAGGGTATGAAGCTTTCGGCCAAGGGTAAACAGAAGGCGACATTACGCTATCCGGACGACGTGATGGTATGGACGGCACGCGCTACCGACAAGGTGGTGATTCCGAAGGCGGAATACGTGTTTGTGGGCTTCGGCATTCATGCGCCCGAGTATGGCTGGGATGACTACAAGGACATCGACGTAAAGGGCAAAATCGTGATCGCGATGGTGAACGATCCGGGCTTTTACGACGCCAAGCTGTTTCGTGGGCGCAACATGACGTACTACGGCCGTTGGGTGTATAAGTTTGAAGAAGCGCGCCGACAGGGTGCAGCAGGTTGTCTGGTGCTGCACAATACGGAGGCCGCGAGCTACGGTTGGCACGTCTGCGTAAACGGACATACGGAGAACAATCTGGCGCTCTACGACCCCTCGACACGCAACAGCGATAAGCTGGCGATGAAGGGTTGGCTACACGAAGCAGGCGCGCGCAAGCTGTTTACGGCGGCGGGGCTGGATATGGACCAGGCGCTGGCCGAGGCGAAGCGACCGGGCTTTAAAAGTTTCTCGCTGAAGGTAAAGGGCGACGTCAAGCTCGACGTGACTTACAACATCAAGCAGACGCGCAACGTAGGCGGTATCATAAGAGGTACGGAGAAGCCCGACGAGGTGGTCGTGATGAACGCCCACTGGGACCATCTGGGTATCGGCAAGCCTGATGCACAAGGGGATTCGATCTATAACGGTGCAGCTGATAATGCCTCGGGTATGGCGGCGGCACTGTTGGTAGCGAAGAAGATGAAGGCCCTGCCTAAGGCACCTCGCAAGAGTGTGCTGTTCTTGTTCCCTTCATCGGAAGAGAGTGGTCTTTTCGGTTCGGAGTATTATTGTGAGCATCCTGCTTTCGAGATGAAGAAAACGGCCGCTTGTCTGAACTTTGAGAGTATCGGTCCTGACGACTATTCGCCCGAGGTGACGATTCTGGGCGGTGGCGAATCGAACCTCGACGATTACTACATAGCGGCAGCTGCGGCTCAGGGTAGGCGCGTGGTGTTCGACGATGATAACAGCGACGGCTGGTTCTTCCGCTCGGATCATTACAACTTTGTAAAGAAGGGCGTCAGAGCGATCGTGGTAGAAAACGACGTACAGCCGGAGTGGTACCACAAGCCCTCAGACGAGTATCGTGACGACTGGCAGCTGAAGGGTACCGTTGCTAATACAAACTTGATATTCGGGGTAGGCGTAGCACTAGCTTTTGAAGACTAGGCACGCCCAATCGCCATCGGAAACTTGCTGATGAAGGGTAAGGCCCAGCGTTTGGGCTTTATCTATCAGCATGGGGCCATCGGCGGTATAGAAGCCACTGAGTATGAGCATGGCGCCAGGGGCCATCTTCGTACGGAACTGTGGCATATCGGCCAAGAGGATGTTGCGGTTGATATTGGCCAAGACGAGATTAAACTCTCCTTCCACCTTATTTAATATAGAGGCGTCGCCCAGGAGCGAGGTAAAGCGATCGTCGACGTGATTGATAACGGCATTGTGGCGGGCATTGTCGACACTCCACTCGTCGATGTCGTAGCCCACGGCCTCGGTAGCGCCCAGTTTCAGGGCACAGATAGAGAGGATGCCGGTACCCGTGCCGCAATCGAGAACGCGAGGCCCATCGACAAGCTCGGGGGCCCCGGAGAGCTCAAGCAATTGAGAACAAATCATCCTTGTCGTTTCGTGGGTGCCGGTGCCGAAGGCAAGATGGGCGTCGATTTCTATCGAAATCTCGCCCTCTGTTTCAGGCAGATGGCGGCCGTCGTGAATGACGAGGGCACCGTCGGAGATGATGATCGGCTCGAAACCTTCTTGCTCCCATTGCTCATTCCAGTCGCGATCTTCGGCCTCGCGGATATCGTAAGTAATGGCGACACCCTCAAAGGGGAAATCGCTCAGACTATCTTTGAGAACTTGCTCATCGAAAAGGGATTGCTGAACGTAACCTTTCAAACCATCGGGAACGGACTCGAACGTCTCGAAACCAGCCTCGCCAGCAAGGGCAGCCAAGAGGTCGGAGGCATCGTCGGAATAGGGGGAAATACGGAATTCTACCTCGAAATATTTCATAAGGATGTTAATTTTTGCCGCAAAATTACAAAAAATAGGGAAAATCCTACCATAAGTTAGGGTTTTTCCCTAATTTTGCACTAAAATTAGTTGTATTTTTGCAACGTGAATCATTTTAAACGGATTATGAATATGAAAAAACTGTTGCTTATTTCCATGCTTATCGGAGCCATGCCGCTGGCTATGATGGCTCAGGATGACGACCTCTACTTCGTAGCAAAGAAGAAAAAGGCTACGACGACGGAGCAGGTAACGGACAGATACGGTATGCCCAAGGATACTTATTATGCGGGCAGCGATAGAAACGTAGACGAGTATAACCGACGACTGAAGAGCACCTACGAGGTGATAGACACCAGCTCGGTCGTTACCGACACGCTGAAATCGATTACCGAATACGAGTTGACTCGACTCTTGGAGCGCTTTGAGGATTATCGACTGGCTGATAACGAGGCTTTCTGGCGTGGTTATCGTGCGGGCAGATATGACTCCTGGTGGCACTCACCCTGGTACTACAATAGCTATTGGTATGACCCTTGGTATGACCCCTGGTACTACAGAGGATGGTATAGCAGCTATTGGTACGATCCCTGGTACTACGGTCCTTACCGTTATAGTTACTGGTACGATCCCTGGTACTACAGATATGGTTGGGGTTACGGTTATGGCTACGCTTACTATGGAGGCCGCTATGTATCGACCCACGGCAACGCCGGTACCATCAGTCGCTCGAACACGAACAGATATGTAGGTCTGAGCGGAAGGGGCTACAACTCTATTTCGCACAACGGCGCCAGAATGAACAGCTTGAGAGAGCGTGTAGGTAGTAGCGCACGTTATAGTGGTGGCAACTCACAACGCAGTAGTAGCGGACGCTTTAGCGGACGAAGAGACGGCGGTAGTTATAGCAGTAGCCGTAGTACGAGCAGCTATAGCAGTAGCGGTGGCTTCAGCGGCGGAAGTCGTGGAGGTGGCGGCTTTAGCGGCGGCGGTGGCGGCGGTGGCCACAGAAGCGGCGGAATGGGAGGAAGAAGATAGTTCTTGGCAGAGCCAAGCGGCAAAGCCGAGCGGATAGATTATAGTTTATAGTTTATAGTTTATAGATATGAAAAAGATAGTTTTAGCAGTGATGGCTATGGGCATGGTTTTGCCGGCAGCTGCACAGGATACATACGAAAGTGGCAGAACGCTGGGTAGCGATCTGAACGGAACGGCCCGCTATGTGGGTATGGGTGGTGCGATGGACGCACTCGGTGCTGACATCTCGACCATGGGCACAAACCCCGCGGGTATCGGTCTCTTCCGTCACTCAACCATCAGCGGTAGTTTCGGCTTCGTGTCACAACAGGATGCTAATAAGTTCGACGGACTGAGCACCACGAACATGAGTTTCGACCAACTGGGATTCGTGTATGCGGCGAGAGTGAGTCGTACATCGTTTATCAACTTCGGTGTGAACTACCACAAGAGTCGTAACTTCGACCAGATTCTCTCGGCAGCAAACCGTCTGAACGGGGCTTCGGCCAATGGACTGACCTATAACAAGGCAGAGAAGCAGTATGCAACGGCCGGTGGTTTCGACCTCGGATTTTATGGCAAATCGGATGAGGTAGTAGGTTACGAGAGTCCTACGAGCGACTATCGCGCCTTTACCTATTCACAGATGGACGATCTGAACGCCAACGTGTTGTTGTTGGATGCGAAAGAAGATAATTTCTATTATGCCGACGGCGAAAAGTACACCTTCGACCGTGCGCACAGAGGTTGGATAGCCGACTTCGACCTGAACATCAGCGGTAACCATAACGACCGTATCTACTGGGGCTTAACCGTAGGTATCCACTCCGTAAAATATAAGGGTTACAGCGAGTATTCTGAGTGGTTGACAAGCTCGAGCGGTCTGAGTCTCGGTGCGGTCAGCTATGGCGACGAGCGCAAGATAAATGGAACGGGTTACGACATCAAGGCCGGACTGATTTTCCGTCCTGTTGAGGAGTCGCCCTTCCGTATCGGACTCGCTATCAGCACACCTACCTGGTACGAGCTGACATCGGAAAACAGCACGGTGATCGTGAACGAGAGCGAAATTGGAAGATGGAACAATGGCGAAAACAATGAGAGCTATAAGTTCCAGTATGCTACGCCTTGGAAGTTTGGCGTGAGCCTGGGTCATACTGTAGGCAGAAGCATTGCACTCGGTGCGGGTTATGAGTATTCAGACTACGGCGCTTCGAAGAACAAGATCATTGAGGGTTACGATGCTTACGACGTGGCTCAGACAAGTGTAGATCAGTTGATGAAGCGTAACACGGAGCAAGCCCTGAAGGGTGTACATACACTGAAGGCTGGTATCGAATTCAAGCCCGATCCTGCATTCGCTATCCGCTTTGGTTACAACTATGTATCGGCCGCTTATAATAAGGATGGTGTGCGCGATATGACCCTGAACTCACCGGGCGTGATGTATGCTTCGACAAACGACTATACCAACTGGAAGGATACACACCGTGTGACTTGCGGACTGGGTTACAAGGCTGGTCCCGTGAACATCGACTTGGCTTATCAGTATAACGCTACGAACGGTGATTTCCATCCGATGCAGAACTATGGTGGCAATTCACCCAGCGTGACAAGCGTTAGCAATAAGAGGCATCAGGCCTTGCTGACATTAGGCTATACCTTTTAGTTTATAGTTTAGAATATGAATATTTATGCGGCTTTAGCAAATAAGGCCGCATTTTTTTGTTTATTCGCGCGAAAATGTGTATCTTTGCGGTCTAAAATGATAAATTAGTAAATCGTAAATAACAAGATGAAAAAGCTTTTATTGGGAGACGAGGCGATTGCTCAGGGTGCGCTCGACGCAGGACTGAGTGGTGTATATGCCTATCCGGGTACTCCCTCGACGGAAATCACTGAGTATATCCAGGACTCTAAGTTGGCCAAAGAGCGTGGTGTACATAGCCGCTGGTCGACTAACGAGAAAACGGCCATGGAGGCTGCACTTGGTATGTCGTATATGGGCAAAAGAGCGCTGGTGTGTATGAAACATGTGGGACTGAACGTTTGTGCCGATCCATTCGTAAACTCGGCCATGACGGGTACCAACGGCGGACTGATCGTATTGGTAGCCGACGACCCATCGATGCACTCTTCACAAGACGAGCAAGACTCGCGCTTCTATGGTAAGTTTGCCATGATTCCTACGCTTGAGCCCAGCTCTCAGCAGGAGGCTTACGACATGATGAGTGAGGCTTACGACCTCTCTGAGAAGATGCATCTGCCCGTACTGATGCGTGTCACCACCCGTATGGCACATAGTCGTGCTGTCGTAGAGGTGAAGGACGAGCCGCGCGAGCAGAACGCCCTGAACTACGACGCCCAGGCTTCTAACTGGGTACTGTTGCCCGCTTTCGCCCGCAAGCGTAATGTAGTCGTCACGGGTCAGCAGCCTCTCTTGGAGCAGATGGCCGTAGATTCTAAATACAATCAGTATATCGACGGCAACGACCACAAACTCGGCATCATCGCCAGTGGTATCGCTTTCAACTATCTCATGGAGTGTTATCCAGAGGGTTGTCCGTTCCCCGTACTGAAGATTTCTCAGTATCCTATTCCTAAGAAGTTGATTCGCCGTATGACCGACGATTGCGAATACGTGCTGATAGCCGAAGAGGGTCAGCCGTTTATCGAGGATCAGGTACGTGGCGTGATGCCCGGAAACGCTGTGATTAAGGGTAGACTGACGGGTGAGTTGCCTCGTACGGGTGAACTCAATCCCGACTTCCTGAAGAAGGCACTGGGCTTAGAGAGCGGTGAGAGCTATGCCCCATGCGAGGATGTGACCCCACGTCCACCAGCACTCTGTCAGGGTTGCGGTCATCGCGATGTCTATACGGCTCTGAACGAGGTACTGAAGGAGTATCCCAACGCCCGCGTGTTTGGTGATATCGGTTGTTATACCCTCGGTTTCCTGCCTCCATACAAGGCTATCCACTCGTGTGTAGATATGGGTGCTTCAATCACAATGGCAAAAGGTGCTTCTGACGCTGGACAATGGCCAGCCGTTGCCATCATCGGTGACTCGACCTTTACCCACTCAGGTATGACGGGCTTGCTCGATGCCATCAACGAGAATGCGGACATCACCGTGATTATCAGCGACAATCTGACGACCGCTATGACGGGCGGACAGGATTCGGCCGGTACGAATAAGTTTGAGGCTATCTGTAAGGGCTTGGGCTTGAGCGAGGATCACCTGAAGGTGGTGAATCCTATCCCCAAGAACATGCCGGAGATTACCCAGGCTATTCGCGACGAGATCAACTACCACGGTGTCAGTGTGATTATCCCTCGCCGTGAGTGTATGCAAACATTACAACGTCATCTTAAACAAAAGAAAGCAGCAAAATGAAAACAGATATCATTCTTTGCGGTGTAGGAGGACAGGGTATCCTCTCTATCGCCACCATCATTGGCGAAGCTGCCATGAAGGAGAACCTCTACATTAAGCAGGCCGAGGTTCACGGTATGAGTCAGCGTGGCGGCGACGTTCAGTCGAACTTGCGCATCTCGAGTGAGCCTATCGCCAGCGACCTGATAGCGTTGGGCGGGGCTGATGTGATCATCTCGATGGAGCCTATGGAGGCCCTTCGCTATCTGCCTTTCTTAGCGAAAGACGGTTGGATTATTACTTCGAGCGCTCCTTTTATCAATATACCAAACTATCCTGATATTGAGAAGATTAAGAGCGATCTGAATAATATCAAGAACGTCATCGTACTCGACATAGAGCAAGCCGCTAAGGATAACGGTGTGCCCCGTTCGGCCAACGTGATTCTTTTGGGTGCTGCCCAGAAAGCACTGGGTATTGAGTACGACAAACTGGAGGATGCCATTCGTCGTGTGTTCGGTCGTAAGGGCGAAGCGATCGTAGAGGCAAACATCAAGGCGCTCGCCATCGGCCGCGAAGCACAGAAGTAAATCGTAAATAGTCAAATAGTCAAATGATTGAGACTCCTATAAAGAAAGAGATTGTTGATGGCCTTGTGGCTGAGCTTGGTATCAAGGACTTTGCCAAGGCGACCATCCGTGAGGTAAAGCAAGTAGCGTCTAAGTCGGAGAAGGCGAGTGGGGTAGAGTTCATCAAGATGGAGATGGGTATTCCCGGATTGCCAGCTGCCCAGGTAGGTGTAGACGCTCAGATAAAGGCCCTACAGGACGGTATCGCCCATAGCTATCCCGATATTCAGGGTGCGCCCGTACTGAAAGAGGCCGCTTCACAATTCGTGAAGGCTTTTATCGGCATCGACATCAAACCCGAGGGTTGTATCCCCGTGAGTGGTTCGATGCAGGGTACGTTTGCATCGTTTCTTACCTGTTCGCAACGCGACAAGCAGAAGGATACCGTACTCTTCATCGACCCGGGATTCCCCGTACAGAAAATGCAGTTGGAGGTGATGGGCGTGAAGTATCAGACCTTCGACGTGTATTCGTATCGTGGTGATAAGCTGAAAGCAAAGTTGGAGGGTTATCTGAAGCAACGCAACATCTGCGCCATCGTTTATTCGAACCCGAATAATCCCTCGTGGATTTGTTTGAGAGAGGAAGAGTTGCAGGTGATTGGTGAGTTGGCTACAAAGTACGACGTCATCGTGATGGAGGACTTGGCTTACTTCGCTATGGACTTCCGCAAGGACCTCTCGACACCTTTCGAGCCGCCTTATCAGGCTACCGTAGCCCGCTATACCGACAATTATATGTTGCTGATTAGTGGTTCGAAGGCTTTCAGTTATGCTGGAGAGCGTATCGGTGTCACCTGTATCAGCGATGCCTTGTTCCATCGTCACTTCGACGATCTGTCGGAGCGTTATCAAGGCTTGCCCTTCGGTCCTGTTTTCTCAACACGTATGCTCTACGCCCTGAGTTCGGGTACGAGTCATAGTGCCCAGTATGCTATGGCCGCTATGCTGAAGGCCGCATACGAGGGTAAGTACGATTTCCGCAAGGAGATCAGCGTGTATGGCGAACGTGCCAAGAAACTGAAGGAAATTTTCTGTCGCCACAATTTCTACGTGGTGTACGACAAGGACCTTGACGAGCCTATCGCCGACGGTTTCTACTTCACCATCGGCTATCCCGGTATGACCTCAGGACAACTGGCCAAGGAACTGATGTATTATGGTGTATCGGCTATCTGCTTGATCACCTGTGGCTCTGAGCAAGAAGGCTTGCGCGTATGTACCTCGTTTATTGAAGACCACCAGTACGACATGCTGGAAGAGCGCATGAAGATATTCGAAATAAATAACCCCCGGCAGTAATGCTGAGGGTTATTTGTTTTTTAGTGATTAATTAATCTACTTCAGGAACCTTAAACTGGAAATCGTCGTCGGAGATTAGTCTCACATCGTATTTCCCTTGGCCCTTGGTAATATATTGCTTCTTAATTTTATTGTACTTCTTCTGAATCTTACTACGGGTAGGCGCGTAGAAAACCACACAAGTATACTGGGACTGTTCGCCTTTCTTATTGAAATACTCCTTTAGTTGATACGTGTATAAAGGCTTATTATCCAAGATTCTGCTTCTCATCTTCGTGTTGACATTCTGGAGCTCCTGAATGTTTGTGATATAAACGGTAGAATCGTTGAACGAACCGACGAAGCCGAAGACGTAAGCCTTTTCCAGCATCTTTGTCTTACGTGTATTTACAACTTGTGCATTTGCTGACAACTGGCATCCGGCTATAAGCAATAGCGCCAGCGAGAGTTTCTTAATCAATTTCATTATCCTAAATATGTCTTTAAATTATTGCGAGGCGAGCAAGCACGAAGCTTGCGAATGGCCTTTTCCTTTATCTGGCGCACGCGCTCACGTGTAAGACCGAACTTATTGCCTATCTCCTCGAGGGTGAGCTCTGGTTGATTGATGCCGTAAGAGCACTCTATCACATTACGCTCGCGCTCATTAAGGATATTCAGGGCGTTCTGTATCTCAGACTTCAAAGATTCGGCCACCAGACCAGTATCGGCCATGGGTGAATTATCGTTAGCCATGACATCTAGCAGACTATTGTCTTCGCCATCGGCAAAAGGCGCGTCCATCGACACATGATGGCCATTGATATTCATCGCTTCATCAATCTTGTCCTCTGGCAAATCGATCTTCTCGGCTATCTCATCGACAGAAGGGCGACGCTCGTTTTCTTGTTCGAAGCGGTTGATTTCGCGATTGATCTTATTCACGGATCCCACCTGATTCAGTGGGAGGCGAACGATACGGCTTTGCTCAGAGATCGCTTGAAGGATACTCTGGCGAATCCACCATACAGCATATGAGATAAACTTAAAACCACGTGTCTCGTCGAAACGCTCGGCAGCTTTCAGCAAACCGAGGTTTCCCTCGTTAATCAGATCGGGGAGTGATAATCCCTGGTTCTGATACTGCTTAGCTACACTCACCACGAAGCGGAGATTCGCTTTTGTCAAACGCTCAAGAGCTTTCTGATCGCCCTGTTTAATACGTTGCGCAAGTTCAACTTCCTCTTCTGCCGAGACCATTTCCTCCTTGCCTATCTCCATGAGATATTTCTCGAGGGCTTCACTCTCTCGGTTGGTTATAGATTTGGTGATTTTTAGTTGTCTCATCGTGGTAAAATTTATAAGCCGCGGGCAAAAGTAAGACTTTTTCCTGAAACGACCAAAAAAAAGCCACGAATTTTTTACATTCGTGGCCTATTTTGTGGAAAAATGGCTTAATCGTTGGTCAAAGGCACAGCAAAATAGCCTTTTTTGCCCGTTGGATAAATACCCTGGATATAGAGCACAGGCTCCTTGCTGGTGGATGCTTCTTTGACAACATTCTGCAGATCGTCGATGCTCTTGATAGCCTGATCGTTGATACGCTGGATGATGAAGCCCTTGGTAACACCTGCATCCTTGAGTTTACCACCATTTACTTTCAGCACCTCAAGTCCGTAGCCGATATTGAGCTGTTCTTTCTGGGCATCGGTAATCGCACGGAAACTACCACCGAGTACGTCAAGGTCGGCATTCTTTACAACCTTCGTGGTGCCCTGCTCGTTCTTCAGGGTGAGGGTAGCTGTCTTTTCTTTCTTGTTACGCAGATACTTCACGGTCACCTTGTCGCCAGGACGCTTCTGGGCAATGATAGCCTGAAGGTCGCCCATGGTCTTTACCTTCTTACCGTCTACCGTCGTGATCACATCCTCGCTCTTCAGGTCGGCATCAGCGGCGGCACCGTCTTCTACGACCTTATCGATGCGTACACCTTCCATCGTACCGTAGTCCTGAACCTCCTTGTCCTGATCCTTCATGTAGTCAACATAGTCTTTTACGCTACCACCCTGGATACCAATCATCGCACGCTGGTAAGAACCGTACTTCTTGAAATCGTCAACGGCCTTGTTCATGATGGCGGTAGGAATAGCGAAGCCATAACCGATGTTAGAACCTGTCTGAGAATAAATCATAGCATTGATACCAATCAGTTCGCCACGGGTATTTACGAGTGCACCACCAGAGTTACCCTGATTAATAGCGGCATCGGTCTGGATCATAGAAGAAACACCCTGACCCATAGAGCGCGCCTTGGCAGAAACGATACCAGCGGTAACGGTATTATTCAGTCCGAGAGGATTACCTACGGCCAGCACCCATTCACCAATACGTACATCGTCGCTATTGGCAACCACGATGGCTGGCAGATTCTTGGCATCGATCTTGATAAGGGCTAAATCAGTGGTCTTATCAGCACCGATAATGCGGGCTGAGTACTCCTTAGAATTCTCATTTAAAGTAACGGTGAGTTCGTCGGCACCATCCACCACGTGGTTATTGGTAACGATATAGCCATCGGCAGAGATAATCACACCACTACCAGCGGCGGCACGCTTTGGGGTCTGTACCTGGCGCTGACGCTTGCCGTTATTGCCCTGACCCTGACCACGACCGAAGAAACCGCCAAATGGATCGGAGAAGAAATCCTCGAAAGGATCGTTATACTCAATCGTCTGAACCTTCGAGTTCTGTACCGACTTGATGTAAACTACTGATGGCAATGCTTTTTCAGCGGCATAAGTCAAATCGACAGGCTGACCTGCAGGTGCTGAAGAAACAATAGGAGCTGGAGATGTAGCTGGAGCAGCATTGGTGTTTGTGATAGCTGCTACAGAAAGAATCAAAGCAACGGCGCAAGCGGCTGGCGTTGCTACATTTAAAATCTTTTTCATATTTTCTGTCATTTTATTATGTATTTAAATTCAACATATGCAAGCTTTTCAGCATTGCGATCACTCACTCGGAGTTTTCGAGTGCAAAAATAAGTGCATTTTTTCAGATACTGACAATATGTCGTAAATATTTGTCCCAATTTAACAATTTGGCTTGAGGGCTTAACTCACATTTGCGTTTAACACTTGAAATCTTAAATAACTGACAAATTTAAGAGTTATGCGCATTTTTAGTTGTATATATTTAATTATATATGAAATATTCCAAATTTATTTTGCATTTCGCTCGATTTGCACTACCTTTGCACCCGGAAAGCACTGTCACGGCTTGTCGCTGGTGTCACTATGGCACGAGAGGAAAGTCCGGGCAGCACAGGGTACCCCACTTCTGAAAGTGGAAGCTATTGGTGACAGTAGGTGCCGGTAGAAGAAAACAACCGCCTTTCTTCGGAGGGGTAAGGGTGAGAAGGTGGTGTAAGAGACCACCAGCCGATGGGTGATCATCGGGCTGTACCGACTGGGGGCTGCAAGTTCATGTATACCATCGTCTGAGGGTTGCCCGCCCGAGTCATACGATGGAGGGTAGAACGCTTGAGCCATGGGGTGACTTATGGATTAGATAAATGACAGGCGCCATGAAAATGGTACAGAACCCGGCTTATAGGGACAATGCTTTCTTTTTTAAAACAAACAACCCCTGCGATATTTGCAGGGGTTTGTTGTTATTCAGAAAGCAGATACTGCTTGAAGTCGGCAAAGTCTTTCGACATTGGAACGCTTTGTTTCTCGCCCCTCATGAAAGCTGCCAGACGATCGGGTATCGTCACATCAATACCCAGGATATCGTCAACTTTCTCCTTGAACTTAGCAGGATGAGCGGTCTCGCAGAATACGCCAACCTCGTCTTCCTTCAAACCATCTACCAAGGCCTGATAACCACAAGCACCATGAGGATCGAGGATATACTTGGTATCCTGATAGCACTGACGCATGGTTTCGCGAATCTGGTTGTCGGTATAGGTTGCGCCACTAATCAACGAGGTAATACGCTCGTGACTCTTACCATAGAGGTCGTAGATGCGGGCGAAGTTAGAAGGATCGCCTACGTCCATCGCATTCGCCAACGTCAGTTTCGAGGGCTTTGGCTCGTATTTACCCGTCTGCAGATACTTATAGAAGATGTCGTTGGCATTATTGGCGGCGATAAAGCGCTTGATGGGGAGTCCCATCTCATGGCCAAAGAGAGCTGCACAGATATTGCCGAAGTTGCCAGAAGGTACACACATCACGAGGTTATCAGCCTTTCCTTGTTCCTTCATGCGTGCATACGCATTAAAATAATAGAACGCCTGAGGGAGGAAACGGGCCACATTGATACTATTGGCAGAGGTCAGTTTCATGTGCTGATTCAGTTCTGCATCCATGAAAGCGTTCTTAACCAGAGCCTGACAATCGTCGAATACACCATCTACCTCGATAGCGGTAATGTTCCTTCCAAGGGTCGTAAACTGGCACTCCTGAATAGGACTCACCTTGCCCTTTGGATAAAGCACGTAAACGTGGATGCCGTCTACGCCCAAGAAACCATTGGCTACCGCAGAACCCGTATCGCCAGAGGTGGCTACGAGCACATTTACCTGTTCGTTCTTTCCCTCTTGCTTGATAAAGTACTGAAGCAAGCGCGCCATAAAACGGGCACCTACATCCTTAAAGGCAAGGGTAGGACCGTGGAAGAGTTCCAGGGTATAGATACTATCCTTTACCTGAACCACCGGACAATCGAACGACAAGGTATCGTAAACAATATCCTTGAGGGCGTCGAGATCGACATCTTCGCCAAAGAAGGCACTCGCCACATTATAGGCGATATCCTGAAACGACAACTTCTCGATATCGTCGAAGAAAACCTGTGGTAAGGTCTTGATCTTTTCAGGCATATAAAGACCACGGTCTTCAGCAAGACCTTTGACAACAGCCTTGTGTAAATCGGCTATGGGAGCCGTGCCATTTGTGCTGTAATATTTCATATTAATTGAGAATTGACAATTGATAATTATTTCTCGGCCATAAAAGCCTTCATGAACTCATCGAGCTTGAGAAGACCGTAAGCGCCTGATACACAACTTACTTCGTCGTATTGTTGCACCTCATCGGGCGTAATATTTCTGTGCCAGATAAGGAACGGAACAGGCTTGCCTACGTGGATACGCATTTCTACCGGCGTCAGATGATCGGGCAAAATGGCAATACATACAGGCTCTTGCCAAGATGACACCTCTTTATATATAGGGGCTATCAAACGCTGATCCAGATACTCGATGGTCTTGAGCTTCAAGTCCAAGTCACCATCATGTCCGGCTTCGTCGCTGGCCTCTACATGCACAAATACAAAGTCGTCGTGCTTTAAGGCCTCGATAGCGGCCTGAGCCTTCCCTTCGTAATTGGTATCGGCCAAACCCGTAGCACCTTCAACCTCTACAATCTTCAGACCAGCATAATGACCGATGCCTCGAATCAAATCGACAGCAGAGATCACAGAGCCTGATTTAATCTCTGGATATTGTTGCTGAAGCGTTTCCATCGACGGGCGATAACCACCACTCCAAGGCCAGATACTATTAGCCTGGCGCTCACCACGCTTAGCACGCTCGATGTTAAAAGGATGCTTGGCCAGAAGTTCTTGCGACTTCAGAATCATCTCGTTAATGAGGTCGGCCGTTTCCTGGGCCTCTGGGATTCCCGCTTTAACCAATAACGGACGCCATTCTTCATTCGGATGGTCATGGGGTGGGGCACAGACAATATGTTTGTTGCCTCCCTTAATCACCAACAAATGGCGATATTGTATGCCTGTAATGAACTTCACACGCTCATAACCTGCACGATCGTTGATCGGCTTAGCCAAGTGCTCGTTGAGATACTTAATCAGAACATCGGCATCAGCTGTTTCCAGATTGCCACCATTATGGGTGATAATCTTTCCGTCTTCGAGTGTGATGATATTGCAACGAATGGCAAAGTCATCATCGGCCATTTCGTAACCGATAGAGGCGGCTTCTAATGGGCCGCGACCCTCGTATACCTTATTCAGATCATAGCCTAAGATAGCGGTATTGGCAACCTCTGATCCAGGCGGGAATCCCTCTGGTACCGTGATGAGTCGTCCGCAACGTCCCTCACGAGCCAACTGGTCCATCATCGGCTTATGGGCATATTGCAATAAGGTCTTCCCACCGAGTTTCTCGACGGGAAGATCTGCCATGCCATCACCTAAAATGATGATATGCTTCATAAACTAAATGTTTGCGATTGACATGATGTTTGCGAAGACACCAGCGGCGGTAACTGCAGCTCCGGCACCATAGCCCTGAATGAGCATAGGGTACTCCTTATAGCGTTCGGTGGTGAGCAATACGATATTGTTAGAACCCTCCAGTCCGTAGAAAGGATGGCCATAAGGAACCTCCTTCAATGCCACACTGGTCTTGAAGTTCGTGGGGTCATTCTCGTCTGCTTCCATCGTAGCCACAAAGCGCCAACGCTTGTTCTCTGACTCCAGCACCTTACGACGTGCCTCAAAGTCGGCATCGAGTTCTGGCAACTTAGCCCAGAAGTCGTCAAGACTTCCCTCGAAATAGCTATCGGGCACGAAGAGATGCTTCTCTACATCGGCTTGCTCTACCTTATAGCCAGCCTCACGCGTCAGGATCACAAGCTTACGAATCACGTCGGTACCACTGAGGTCGATACGTGGGTCAGGCTCTGAATAGCGCTCTTCTTTTGCACGACGAACGGTCTCAGAGAAGGGTACGTCGGCTGCAATCTCGTTGAAGATGAAGTTCAGCGTACCAGAGAGGATAGCCTCGATCTTCAAGATCTTATCACCCGAGTTGCAAAGGTCGTTGATGGTGCCGATGATTGGCAGACCAGCACCTACGTTGGTTTCGTAACGGAACCACACACCACGGTCGCGAGCGGTCTGACGAAGCTTCAGATAGCTGTCGTAATCGCTCGAAGCCGCAATCTTATTAGCTGCTACTACACTTATGTTATGCTCGAGGAATGTCTGATAAAGCATCGCGATCTGACGACTAGCCGTACAGTCTACGAATACCGAGTTGAAGATATTCATCTTCACAATCTCGTCTCTCATGTGCTCTGTGTTAGCGGGGAATCCGGCACGCAGAATCTTTTCATAATTATCAAGGTCGATACCATCGCGATCAAGCACGAAATTGTCTACGTCTGAAATTCCCACTACGTTCAGCTTCAGGCGGCGAGACTGCATCAGGAACTGTTGCTGGGTACGAATCTGTTCCAACAACATACCACCAACCGTACCAATACCACAGATAAAGAGGTTGAGCACCTTATATTCTGACAGGAAGAACGAGTCGTGGAGCACGTTGAGTGATTTGCGCAGGAACTTGCCGTCTACAACAAACGAAATATTCGTCTCTGAAGCACCCTGAGCACAAGCGATTACACTGATACCAGAGCGTCCGAGGGTACCAAACAACTTACCAGCGATACCTGGGGTCTGCTTCATGTTCTCACCTACGATAGCGATGGTAGCAAGTCCACTCTCTACCTGCATGGGGAACATAGCACCCGTCTCGATTTCCTTGGCAAACTCTGCGTTCAGCACTTCAGCTGCGGCTTCTGCATCCTCATCGCGCACACCAATAGAGGTTGAGTTCTCTGACGATGCCTGAGATACCATGAAGACGGAGATTCCCTTATTAGCCAGTGTGGTGAAGATACGACGGTTGACACCAATCACACCCACCATCGACAAACCAGTAACGGTAATCAGTGAGGTACCTTTAATACTCGAGATACCCTTGATAGGCTTATTGTCGTCGTCGATCTGAGCCTTGATAAGGGTTCCCGGGTGTTCGGGATTGAAGGTATTCTTTACCTTGATGGGGATATTCTTCACACAAACGGGATAGATCGTTGGTGGATAGATCACCTTTGCACCGAAGTTACAGAGCTCCATCGCCTCAATGTATGAAAGCTCGTTGATGGTGTAAGCTGTCTTAATCACCTTTGGGTCAGCGGTCATGAATCCGTCTACATCCGTCCAAATCTCCAGCACCTCAGCATTCAGTACAGCTGCAATGATAGAGGCGGTGTAGTCAGAACCGCCACGTCCGAGATTCGTGGTCTCGTGGGTATCACGGTCTCTGGCGATAAAACCAGGAACTACATAGATACTCTTGTCGTTCAGGTCCTTGAAGGCTTCCTTAACCAACTGTGTGGTCAGGTCAGCATCAATCACGTGCTTGCCCTGCTTTTTCTCCGTGCGGATAAAGTCACGGCTGTTCATGCGCACACCGTTTTTCACCATCGCTGCTACAATGTGTGAACTCAGTCGCTCACCATAGCTAACTATCGCGTCCTCGGTCTTCTTCGAAAGGTCGTGAATGAGATAAACACCGTAGAAGATACTCTTCAACTGGTCGAAGAGCTGATCTACATTATTAAATAAGTCAATGCGCTTTTTGTCGTCCGTAATGATGGCCTCAATCATCTGGTGGTGGCGAGTAACCATCGCGTCGAATTCCTCACGATAGGACTCATCTCCCTGCTTGGCCATCTGAGAAGTGGCGATCAGTTTGTCGGTGATGCCGTCAAGTGCACTAACTACTACTACGACAGGTTGCGTCCGAGCCTCTGTCTCCACAATTTTTTTCAAGCTAAGAATGCTTTTTACGGAACCTACGGACGTTCCGCCGAATTTCATTACTTTCATATTCCTATGCAATTTATCTTTCCGAATGGTACCCCTCAACAAGCGGGGCTTTCTCCATTGGCGCTGCAAAGGTAATGCATTTTTTTCAATTCACCATCACTTTTTTCGATTTTTCTTTGTACCTTTGCAGAAATTATTGATGATATGATAAACGAATATCAGATACGAGTCGTGCCAGAAGTGGCGGCACAAGAGGATAGGTTGAAGGCGTATCTGGCTGATGAACAGGGCTTTGACGTCAGGACAATCTATGGTGTGAGAATCCTGAAACGTAGCATCGATGCCCGTCAGCGACAGATCTATGTTAATTTAAAGGTACGCGTGTATATCAACGAGCAACCTCACGACGACGAATACGTAAAGACCGACTATCCCAATGTAGAAGGCAAACCCCAGGTGATTGTCGTAGGTGCGGGTCCTGGTGGCTTGTTTGCCGCCCTTCGACTGATTGAGCTGGGACTAAGACCCATTGTGCTCGAACGAGGCAAAAATGTGCACGACCGAAAGAAAGACCTCGCCCTGATTACCAAGACGCAGAAGGTAGATGCTGAAAGCAACTACTGTTTTGGTGAGGGTGGTGCCGGTGCTTATTCTGATGGTAAACTCTATACACGTTCTAAGAAGCGTGGTAATACCGATAAGATTCTGAATGTGTTTTGTCAGCATGGCGCTTCTACGGCCATTCTCGCTGATGCCCATCCTCATATCGGTACTGACAGATTGCCCAAGGTGATTGAAGCTATGCGAAATACCATCATCCGATGTGGTGGTGAGGTACATTTCCAAACGAAGATGACGCAGTTGATTCTTGATGGCGATACCATCGTAGGATGTGTCGCCGATAAAGAATATCGTGGCCCTGTCATCCTTGCCACAGGTCACTCTGCCAGAGACGTTTACAGATATTTATCTGAAGCAAAGGTTGAAATAGAAGCCAAGGGTATTGCCGTCGGTGTTCGTCTGGAACATCCCTCTCAATTAATCGATCAGATACAGTATCATAATAAGCAAGGCAGAGGGCGATGGTTGCCCGCTGCTGAGTATTCGATGGTGACTCAGATTGACGGGCGAGGCGTATACTCTTTCTGTATGTGTCCCGGTGGTTTTGTAATTCCTGCAGCTACTGATAAGGAGCAGATTGTGGTCAATGGTATGAGTCCTGCCAGCCGAGGTACCCAGTGGTCGAATTCCGGTATGGTGGTCGAGGTGCGTCCAGAGGACGTTGAAGGCGATGATTCGCTGAAAGTTATGCGCTTTCAGGAAGAACTGGAGAAGTTGTGTTGGCAACAGGGCAATATGCGCCAGACAGCTCCTTCACAAAGAATGGCTGATTTCGTGAATAATCGTTTGAGCTACGACCTTCCGAAATCATCCTATGCCCCTGGTTTGATATCGAGTCCCCTCCATTTCTGGCTCCCAAAGATGATTGCCAAGCGCTTGCAAGAAGGTTTCAAGGTGTTTGGCAAGAATGCCCACGGGTTCTTAACTAACGAAGCTGCCCTGATAGCTGTAGAGACGAGAACCAGTAGTCCTGTGCGTATTATTCGCGATCATGACACCCTTCAACATATCCGTATTCAGGGTTTGTTCCCTTGTGGCGAAGGTGCCGGATATGCAGGTGGTATCGTCTCAGCAGGTGTCGATGGTGAGCGTTGTGCAGAAGCTTGCGCCAATTATTTGGCTCAATGTAACAACTAAAAATGTAAAAATGTAAAAAAACTAGGGAAAAGATTTGGAAATTTCAAATCTTTTTCTTATCTTTGCCAAAAATAACCACAGAAGGAAAAATGTTTAACTAAATACTGTACATTATGAACAGGGAGGAACAATTCGTGATTACGATCAGCCGCCAGTTTGGTACAGGCGGTCACGAGATTGGAGCAGAAATGGCACGCAGACTCGACGTGAAGTTGCTCGACAAGCAGATTATTAATGAAGTGGCCAAACGCAATCATGTGGTAGAAGAGGCGATGGAGAAGATTGAATCTCGCAATCCTTTGTGGCGCGACGACTTTACCAACTTCTATCGTAACTACATGAGCAAGGCCGAGTACGACGGAACAGAGCACGACGAGACCTCGCGCGCCTTGTTTAAGGCCCAGTGCGAGGCGATTAAGCAGATTGCCGCCCAGGAATCGTGCGTCATCGTAGGTCGATGTGGCTTCCACATCTTTGAGGATCACCCCAATGCCTTAAAAATCTTCATCCATTCTACAGAAGATTGCCGTAAGCGCAGAATAGCCGACAAATATGGCCTCGACCTTAGAGATGCGGCTGCAATGGTGGTAGACAATGATTACAGTCGTGAACTCTACACCAAGACATTTACGGGTAAGGATTGGACCGATGCACGCAATTACGACATCTCTATAGATGTGCGAAAATTCGGCATTAATGGCGCTGTTGACTTCTTAATGAAGTGTATTGAGTAGAAATCTTGGAAAAAATTTGTGTATATACCGATTTTTTAGTAATTTTGCACTCTGAAATTTCAAAGTTAGTAATTACTAAAGAATCGGTATAATGAATATTTCCTACAAATGGTTGAAGGAATACGTTGATTTCGACCTCACACCCCAAGAGGTGTGTGATGCACTGACATCTACAGGTCTTGAAGTTGACGCATTGGAAGAAGTACAAAGTATTAAAGGTGGCCTTAAGGGTCTCTATGTTGGTAAGGTGCTTACTTGCGAGGCTCATCCTAACAGCGACCACCTTCATGTAACAACAGTTGATTTAGGCAAGGGCGAACCCTCTCAGATTGTGTGTGGTGCTCCCAATGTGGCTGCAGGTCAGAAAGTGATTGTTGCCGACCTTGGGTGTGTGCTCTACGATGGCGATCAGGAGTTCGTTATCAAGAAGTCTAAGTTGCGTGGCGTTGAGTCTTGTGGTATGATTTGCGCAGAAGATGAGATTGGCATTGGTACTGACCATGCCGGTATCATCGTATTGCCTGAGGATGCCGTCGTAGGTACCCCTGCTGCTGAATACTATCATCTGGAGAGCGACTGGCTCATCGAGGTAGACATCACAGCAAACCGTGCTGACGGTCTTTCTCACTGGGGTGTTGCCCGTGATCTCTATGCCTGGCTCCTGAGCAATGGCTACGACACCCAGATGCATCGCCCTGACTGTTCTAAGTTTAAAGTAGACAACCACGACCTGCCCATCGAGGTAGTGATTGAGAATCAGGAGGCTTGTAAGCGTTATGCTTGTGTGAGCATCACTGGTTGCGAGGTAAAGGAGTCGCCAGAGTGGTTAAAGAACAAGTTGACGACCGTTGGTCTGCGTCCTATCAATAACATCGTCGATATCACCAACTATATCATGATGGCCTATGGTCAGCCTCTGCATACCTTCGATGCCGACATGGTAAAGGGTCATAAGATTGTGGTAAAGACGATGCCGGATGGTACCCCATTCCAGACACTCGATGGCGAGGAACATAAGTTGAGCGATCGCGACCTGGCTATCTGCAATGCCGAGGATCCGATGTGTATCGCCGGTGTGTTTGGCGGAAAGGGTAGTGGTACTTACGAGACTACTCGCAATGTGGTTCTCGAGAGCGCCTATTTCCATCCCACATGGATTCGTAAGAGTGCCCGTCGTCATGGTTTGAGCACTGATGCCAGCTTCCGTTTCGAGCGTGGTGTCGATCCTAATGGCACAGTCTACGCTCTCCATCAGGCCGCTATCCTTTGTCAGGAGTTGGCTGGTGGTAAGGTATCGATGGACATCTGTGATGTTTATCCAGAGCCTATTAAGAATGCCGTCGTGGAACTCAAATACGATTATGTCAACAACTTGATAGGTAAGAATCTCTCTTCTGGTGTTATCAAGTTCATCTGCCGTGCGCTCGATATGGAAGTGAAGTTCGAGAACGTGCAGGGTCTTACCCTCGAGATTCCAGCTTATCGTGTAGACGTCACCCGTCCTTGCGATGTGGTAGAGGATATCCTCCGTATCTATGGATATAATAATGTGGAGATTCCTACCCAGTTGAAGAGCTCATTGGTAATCAAGGCTGATGAAGACATGAAGCACAAGTTGGCTAACCTCGTTAGCGAGCAGTTGGTTGGCGAGGGCTTTAATGAGATTCTGAACAACTCGCTCACAAAGGCAGCTTATTACGATACAGAGGAGGCAAAGAATCCAAACTTGGTTCGTATCATGAATCCGCTTTCCAGCGATCTGAACGTGATGCGTCAGACCTTGCTGTTTGGTGGTCTTGAGAGCATTCAGCACAATGTAAACCGCAAGCGTCAGAATCTCCGCTTCTTCGAGTTTGGTAATGTATATACCTTCGATCCTGAGAAGCAAAACGACAATGACCCCATGTTGGCCTATAAGGAACAGAACCACTGTGCTTTGTGGGTAACTGGTAAGCGTGTAGAGGGCTCTTGGGCTCACGCTAACGAGGAATCTTCTTTCTATGAGCTGAGTGCTTACGTAGAAAACATCCTCCGTCGTATTGGTGTAAAGCCGGGCATGATTGTTCGCAAGAAGTCTGAGAACACCATCTTCTCAAGCGGACTAGCCATCGAGAATCGTGGTGGTAAGTTGCTCATCGAGATGGGTATCATTAATAAGAAGTTGCAGAAACAGTTTGGTCTCGACAATCCTGTTTACTACGCAGAGTTGAACTGGACAGCCTTGATGAAGGTGATTAAGAAGAACGAGGTTCTTTACACTGAGATTTCTAAGTTCCCAGCTGTGAGTCGCGATCTTGCGCTCTTGGTAGATGACACTGTAGAGTTTGCCCAGATTGAGCAGATTGCCCGTCAGACAGAGAAGAAGCTCTTGAAGAAGGTAGAGCTCTTCGATGTTTACGAGGGCGACAAGCTGCCTGCTGGCAAGAAGTCATACGCCGTCAACTTCATCCTCCAAGACGAGGAAAAAACCATGGGCGACAAGCAGATCGACGCCATCATGCAGAAGTTGATTGCCAACATCAAGAAACAACTCAACGCCGAGTTGCGTTAATTATCAATTTTCAATTGTCAATTATCAATTAAAAAAATAGAAATGGGAAGAGCATTTGAATATCGTAAAGCTACGAAGCTGAAGCGATGGGGCCACATGGCCAAGACATTTACAAAGATTGGTAAGCAGATTGCTATTGCTGTAAAGGCAGGCGGTCCAGAACCAGAGAACAATCCTGCATTGCGTGCTATCATCGCCAACGCCAAGCGCGAGAACATGCCGAAGGATAACATCGAGCGTGCTATCAAGAACGCAATGGGTAAAGACCAGAGTGATTACAAAGAAGTTACTTACGAGGGATATGGCCCTCACGGTATCGCCATCTTTGTAGAGACCCTGACCGACAACACCACACGTACAGTAGGCGACGTTCGTTCAGTATTCAACAAGTTTAATGGTAACCTTGGTACTCAGGGCAGTCTGAGTTTCCTGTTCGACCACAAGGCTGTGTTCACCTTCAAAAAGAAGGACGGACTGGATATGGACGAGATGATTCTCGACCTGATTGACTATGGTGTAGAGGATGAGTACGATGAGGATGAGGAGGAGAACAGCATCACCATCTATGCCGATCCTACCAGCTTTGGCGCTATCCAGAAGCATTTGGAGGAAAACGGTTTCGAGGTAACAGGTGCTGAGTTTACGCGTATTCCTAACGACCTGAAGGATGTAACACCCGAAGAGCGCGAGACCATCGACAAGATGGTTGAGAAACTCGAAGATTTCGATGATGTTCAGACGGTTTACACCAACATGAAGCCAGAGTAAAAAAGAATAAAGCCCTCGCAGTTTGCGGGGGCTTTTTCTTAATAGTCTTTTTCTGTGAAAGTCACGTCGAGCCAAATCTTATTGGGATTCTTTTCCGAGTGATACGTATATCTGAACCTATACTTATTCTCCTTATACGTTGCCATCGAAGTAGAATTCTTCAGTTCCGATTTCAGCAAATCTATCGCACCTATCTTTTCCATCACACCATCCTGGTCTGCAAAGTCCGTCAATGTATAGTGATAGTGTAGGGTGTGGGTGGCTCTGTCGAAGGTCAGACTGTCTATTCTGATATTCTTATCCAGTTTGGCGGGACACTTCTTAGCGGTATACTCCTTTGCTTCGCGCTCACAGCGATCCTCCAAACTCTCATGACAAGCCGTCAATAACATCGCCAACACCAGTATGACTCCTATCTTTTTCATAACGAATATTATTTTTTGCCTGCAAAGTTACGCAGAAATATTAAATTTCATCGTGGAAACATCAAAAAAATGCAAAAAATATAGATTTCTGCCGCTTTTTTTGTAACTTTGCAAATTAAAGTGCATACTATATAATGGATCATATAAGAAATTTCTGCATCATAGCGCATATCGACCACGGAAAGTCTACTTTGGCCGATCGTATGCTTGAGTTCACCAATACCATTCAGGTAACGGAGGGACAGATGCTCGACGATATGGATTTGGAGCGTGAGCGTGGTATTACCATCAAGAGCCACGCTATCCAGATGGAATACACTCACCAGGGCGAGAAATATATTTTAAACTTGATTGATACCCCGGGACACGTTGACTTCTCTTACGAAGTAAGCCGCTCTATTGCCGCTTGCGAAGGTGCCCTCTTGGTAGTCGATGCCACTCAGGGCGTACAGGCCCAGACGATTTCTAATCTCTATATGGCCATCGACCATAATCTGGAGATTATCCCCGTTATTAATAAAATCGATATGCCCTCGGCTATGCCCGATGAGGTAGAAGATGAGATTATCGACCTGATAGGTTGCGACCGTAGTGATATCATCCGTGCTTCAGGTAAGACGGGCGAGGGCGTAGAACAGATTCTCGATGCCGTCGTAGAACGTATTCCTCATCCGGAGGGCGATCCTGAAGCACCTCTGCAGGCCTTGATTTTCGACTCTGTATTCAATTCCTTCCGTGGTATTATCGCCTATTTCAAGATTACCAATGGTGTGATTCGTTCAGGCGATCATGTAAAGTTCTTTAATACAGGTATGGAGTACGATGCCGACGAGATTGGTGTGCTTAAGATGGACATGATTCCCCGTAAGGAACTCCGTACGGGCGATGTAGGTTATATCATCTCGGGTATCAAGAATTCGAAGGAGGTAAAGGTGGGTGATACCATCACGCATGTGGCCAAACCCTGTAGTGCAGCCATCGAAGGTTTCCAAGAGGTAAAGCCCATGGTGTTCGCAGGTGTTTACCCTATCGATCCTACTGATTATGAGAATCTTAGAGCCTCACTTGAAAAGCTTCAGTTAAACGATGCTTCGCTCACGTTTATGCCCGAGAGTTCTATCGCCCTGGGCTTTGGCTTCCGTTGTGGTTTCTTAGGTTTGCTTCACATGGAGATTGTGCAGGAACGTCTTGATCGTGAGTTCGATATGGATGTGATTACCACGGTACCCAACGTTTCTTATATGTGCTACACCAAACAGGGCGAAGTAAAAGAAGTTCATAACCCCTCAGGTTTGCCCGATCAGACCATGATTGAGCATATAGAGGAACCTTATATCCGAGCCTCTATCATTACTGCTGCCGATTATATCGGACCTATCATGACCCTCTGTCTCGACAAGCGAGGCGAGTTAATGGATCAGCAGTATGTCAGTGGTAATCGTATTGAATTACATTTTATGTTGCCGTTGGGCGAGATTGTAATCGACTTCTATGATAAGTTGAAGAGCATTTCCAAGGGTTATGCCTCCTTCGATTATCATGTGTCCGGATTCCGTCCGTCCAAGTTGGCTAAGCTCGATATCCTTTTGAATGGCGAACCCGTCGATGCCCTTTCTACGCTGACCCATCAGGATAATGCCGTTACCTTTGGTCGTCGTATGTGCGAGAAGCTGAAGGAACTCATTCCTCGTCAGCAGTTCGACATCGCGATACAGGCAGCGATTGGTGCAAAGATTATTGCTCGCGAAACCGTTAAGCAGGTTCGTAAGGATGTGACCGCCAAGTGTTATGGTGGCGACGTATCCCGTAAGCGTAAACTCTTAGAGAAACAGAAGCGCGGTAAGAAGCGCATGAAACAGATTGGAAATGTAGAAGTGCCCCAGAAGGCCTTCCTGGCAGTATTGAAATTGGACTAATAACATATCTTTACCTATGGCGAATAATACGACACTTAGAGACATTGCACGAGAATTGGCCCGTCGTTACAGTACGATGACCCATGAGGAGCTCGATTTGCTGGAGAGCATCCTCGTGCCCATGAAATTCCAGAAAAACGAGTATGTACTGAAAGAGGGCGACACCTGTTCCAATATCTATTGGGTACATAAAGGCCTCGTGCGTCAGTTCTATTTTAAGAACGACAAAGAGCTTACAGAGTACATGGCTACCGAGAACAACATCGTCATGTGTATCGAGAGCCTGTTCCGCGAGCAGCCCTCCCAATTACAGATTAAAACCATCGAGCCAACGATTCTGATAGCGATCCCCAAGGCAGAACTTGAGGCTGTGGCTATGAAGAGCGTCAACATCCAGATTCTCTATCGTAAGATTCTGGAAGAGTCGCTTATCTTGAGTCAGCACCATGCCGATATGCTTCGTTTCGAGAGCGCACAAGACCGTTATCAGAAGCTAGTTAAGAATCAACCCCAGCTGGTGCTTCGCGCCCCTTTGGTTTATATTGCCAGCTATCTGCAAATGACGCCAGAGACCCTTTCTCGCGTCCGCACTGCTGCGCTGATGGAAGGAAAATAAGCACGCCGCTCGCATTCTATTTAATTAATATACGATAATATATGGCATTTTCAGCAGTATTGGAAATAGGTGATAACGACACAAAACGCTACAACAAGCAGTATTTGCTTACTGACTTTCGACTTGTGCTTAGTCGTGCGTATAACATTGTTCCTGAAGGAGCAACAAGTTGTGAACGTCTGGAACTAACGATGGTAAGTGCTGACAAGAGTGATCTCTTCTTGTTTGAGTGGTTTCTGCGCAGTAACGCTATCACTGGCAGAATCATCATTAGCCTTACTGGCGACGTGAACGACTCGACCTCGGAAAACCAGGAGATATATTTTGAAGATGCCACGTGTTTCTCGCTAACAGAGAATTACGACATAGACAGTTCTCGCCGCAGGTCACTGAAATTAGCTCTGGTGTCTGACAAGATATCAATCGAAGACTTAACCTTTAATTGCATATAAACGATGGCCAATTTATTATCAAATGAACTAAAAGCGGTGGTGATTCTCGAAGACCTTATCGAGACCCCTGACAATATACTGAAGGAGAACTGTCTTACGGTACAGAAACTTAATTATGACTGCGTACGCAAGCGCAATCAGAAAGGCATTGTGTATGGCGCCACAAATCCTGTTCTCATGACGTTTACGGTACGTGTGAATAGAAATCAACAGGCAACAAAGTTCTTCAAGGCTGTTCTTTCGAACCTTACCGTCGACTTCTCTTTCCTTTTCAATGCCACCTATGATAACAATCTCCGTTTGAAAGACTATGATGAAGGCATGGTCGTCAACGGCTATGTGGTAGGTGTAGAGGAAGTGTACAAGACAGATCCGAACGCAAACGGCCAAACCGACCAGATGTTACTGAACGTAACGTTGTTGGTTTGTTCAGTAACCTATCTGGGGTCTAACAGCGACAGCAATCTCAAAGGTATATTTATTTATAATTAAGATTAAGAATAGTTTTCTTCAGGTTTGGCAGACTGTTGTCTGGACCTATCATAATCTCAAAATCGCCGGACTCCAATACGTAACCATTGGGGCCATAGTAGCGTAACAAATCATCGGTTATCTCAAACTTTACTACCTGACTTTCGCCTTTCTTCAGGTGGATGCGCTGAAAGCCCTTCAGTTCTCTGACAGGCCGACTGATGCTGGCCACCACGTCGTGGATATACAGTTGCACGATTTCGTCAGCATCATAATTGCCCGTATTCGTTACTGTGATACTAGCCGTACGACCATCAAGCGTTATCTCACTATAGTCGAAAGAGGTGTAACTCATTCCGTAACCGAAGGGGTAGAGTGGGTCGTTGCGCACATCGAGATAATTACTGCCGAACTTCGAAAACGTTTGGATTCCCTCAGCCACAGGTCTGCCCGTAGGCAGGTGGTTATAGTAAAGTGGTTCCTGTCCTGTTGCCTGTGGCATCGATGTCGTCAGTTTGCCACTGGGCACCTTGTCACCAAACAACACGTCGCAGATAGCATCGCCAGCTTCACTGCCACCAAACCATACCTGCAAGATAGCAGGTACATGGGCCTTCTCCCAACTCAATACGGTGGGTCGTCCAGCAAAGTTCAGAACTACCAGGGGCTTGCCCAGTGCCAGCAGTGCTTCCAGTAGTTCTTTCTGTGCCTCAAATATCTCCAGCGTCGCCCTGCTGCTACACTCACCACTCATCTCTGCCGATTCGCCCATGGCACAGACGATCACATCCGCCTCACGGGCAATGGCCAGAGCTTCACGCTTCATTTGTTCTGCATCGCCAAAAGGTGTGGCGCGATAAAAGCCGCCAGCCATCTGTAGGGTAGAGTCGTTGGTAAAGTTGCAACCCTGTGCATAGCTCAGTGTCGCCTTGCCAGCCAGCGCCTGTTCCATCGCCTCTTTCAGGGTGGCATATTTCGCATCAGCCGCAGTAGGTGCCCAGGTTCCCACCATATTGGCACGATTGTGCGCCATCGGACCAATAAGTGCTATCTTACCCTGCTTTTTCAGTGGCAGCAACTGACCCTCATTCTTCAGTAGCACAAAACTCTTTGCTGCCATCTCGCGTGCCGCCTGTCTATGGGCTGGGGTATAGATATCCTGGGCATGGCGCTTCTTGCCCAAGAACCGGTAAGGGTTGTCAAACAGTCCCAACTTATATTTCGCCTCCAGAATGCGCCTGCAAGCCTGGTCAATCTCTGCCATCGAAACACGTCCGTCTTTCAGCGATTGCGCCAGCGTGTTGATAAAGCCCTCCGAACACATATCCATATCTGTACCAGCCTTCAGTGCCAGTACCGAAGCCTGACTCAGATCACCTAGTCCGTGCTTGGTGATTTCTGCAATGGCACCATAGTCTGTTACCACAAAACCATTCCAGTTCCACTGCTTTCTCAAAACGTCATCGATAAGCCATTTATTAGCTGTGGCGGGAATATGATCTACCACGTTAAACGATGTCATCACCGACCCTGCACCAGCCTTTACCGCTGCCTCGTAAGGTGGGAAATATTGGTTGTACATACGTATATGACTCATATCTACCGTATTATAGTCGCGCCCGGCCTCTGCACCACCATAGAGGGCATAGTGTTTTACGCAGGCCATCATGTTCTCTGGTCCGAAGTCACCTTGATAGCCCTTAACCATCGCCTCTGCGATACGACTGCCAAGATACGGATCCTCACCGTTACCCTCTGCAATACGTCCCCAACGGGCATCGAGCGCAATGTCAACCATCGGACTGTATGTCCAGCAGATACCATCGGCAGTAGCCTCTTTAGCCGCTATCCTGCAAGCCTGTTCGATACCCGCCAAATCCCAGCTGCACGACATAGCAAGTGGGATAGGGAACACTGTTTCGTAACCATGAATCACGTCCATGCCCACCAACACCGGAATGCCCAGACGACTCTGTTTGACCGCCACCTCCTGTAGCTTGCGGATATCATCCACACCCTTTAGATTCAGGACGGTGCCTAACTTACCTTCAGCTACCAGTTTCAGCAGCGGACTGTTTTTTTCTTCACCCGTGGTTACCGATGAGCCCGGCATCAGGTTCATCTGTCCCAACTTCTCCTCGACGGTCATTTTCGCCATCAACTGGTCGATAAATGCATCCATTTTCTTGTCTTGCCAATTCATGAGTGATCGGAGATAGGCTGTCAGTTCTACAGCCATCTTTTCGTCTTGGTAGATGTTTGGGTGATAATCGTTGCCATACCATTCATTGCTGGCGATGGGACTCATATCGAAACGATAAACCTCCTTGTCGCCAGCCTTCCTGGCCTCTGCAGCGATTTCGTCGAGAATGGTTACAGCCTCTTTTAACTCCTGATGATAGAGCATAGAACCTGTAAGGAACACAATCTTTGCCTTCGGATTGTGCTTTCTTACCATCTTCAGTAGCTTTTGGTAACCTTGTTTCAGTAGTGTCAGGTCGTAGTTTTTAGTAGAGAGGTCGTTAGTTCCCAAGTTGATGCACACCACATCAGGCTGATAACGGCCGAAGTCCCATTTCTCGCTGAGGAAGGTCGCCTCCTTGCGTAGCTCAGGTTTCCAGGCATAACCAGTATATTCATATTGTACAGGCATACAAGAACCCGGCGATCCCGTCTTCGGCTCCCCGTAATTACGATAAGCCCCAATGCCGCTACGTGCTACTACCCAGTGCTGGGCTTCGAGGTTGCGGGCTGTAATCGATGCGTATGAGTAATAATGATTCTCTGTGGCGTAATCGAAGTGATCGTCTTTATTCAGACCCTCGTTGCCATAGCCGCATGTAATGGAGTTACCGATAAACTCGATTTTTCTTGAGGGCAGGGCAGGGGATTTAACCAACTTTTTTCCTTCGTCGAGCACAAAACCCCATAACTCTGGGTAGAACTCATAGCCCTCGATGGCATACATCAGTCTAACCGTATGCACACCGTCAGGAAGTGCTGTGGCCAACGTTACTACCGAGTCGCGCTCTCCACGGAAAGCCACCTTAAACGGCTCTGCCTGGTCAATCTGAGCCATGAAATATCCACTATTGGGCTTGGCGATCATACGCAACGAAGTACCCTCGAACGACGCAATGATCTGAATACCTGGAAAGTTCCAGGCAGGTCGCTCAGGATGCGTAAAGCTGATACGCCCAGTATATTGTATCAACTTATCCGTAGGACTGATAATACTACCCTTTATGGGTACGGTCTCAATAGCAAATGCGCCCATCCCTACCATGGTCAGCAGCGCCGTAAGTAATAGTCTTCTCATATCGGCCTCAAAGTTAACTAAAAAAATCGAACTGACCAAACATCAGCTCGATTTTAATTATTCTGCCTCCATAAGCCAAAACGTTACTTTTGGGTACTTTTAGCCAAATAAAAAACTCTCCCAATATTTGGAAATATCGACAAAATGTCATACCTTTGCATAAAATATCAATGATATGATGAAGAAGAATATTGTAATTTCGTTGGGGATGATGCTCCTGGCAGTGGTGCTGTTGGGTAGTTGTGCCACATCAGAAGAGCGGGCTGCCCAGAAAGCCGAGCATGCCAAAAAGGTGAAGGCTGCGCTTGATAGTAAGACATTCAAGATCAGTGTCAATAGGATGAATCCGATGCGAGGTGCCAGCAAGAGCGTATCGTATGGCTATTCTGTAGAGGTAAGAAACGATTCGCTCATATCCCATTTGCCTTATTTCGGACGCGCCTATAATGTACCTTATGGCGGTGGAAAGGGCTTAAGCTTTAGTGCCCCCATCGGCAGCTATCAGGAATATCAGCAAAAGAACGACTTGCGTCAGATTGAGATAGGCCTAACGAACGATGAAGACACCTATATCTATTATATTAAGGTCTTCGACAATGGCAGCTCGTCGATCGATGTCCAGTCTCGCCAGCGTGAGTCTATCTCATACTCCGGTGAAATTACTTGGTAGCATTGAGCGTCAATCCCATTAATTATATGAAGAAGAATATTATTATTTCGATGGCGGTGATGATATTAGGTCTCGCCTCGTGCGAAACGAAAGACAACCACGCCTTTACAATACCTGCCGGTCCCGAGACTACAATGATGTATCTCGAGATTATGGGCGAGCGTTACCAGGTCGACCTGTCGTCTACCGATACTCTCAATCTTCGCACGTACAGCTACGAGTTCCCTGTTGAGTACAAGGTACTTAATTATTTGGATTTCAATTCCGTTTCTATTGGCAAAGAGTCTGTTGTCGATGGTGTTGCAACCATGGGAATGTCCGTTGGAAGACAAGTCAATGTAAAATATGAGACGGCCTCTAAAGAGGGATCGTTCCTCATCAACATTTATCCTTATAATGCACCGACTTTCAAAAGGACGGGCCATGCCAGGATACCAGGCGATTTCTACCTCTCGTTTATCTATCAGCCACTTATTATGAAGATCTATAATGGTGGAAGTTTGTTGTATTACCGCTTCGTGCCCACAGAGGCCAACGGCACCTTCAAAGAGCTGGGATACTGGGACTTCAAAAAGCACGTGTTCGATGGTAAGACCTATTACAGCTACCACGCCCCCGATTATAACTTTGCCGACAAGGCTGTGACTGGTTATGTGCCGGGGATGCGTATTCTGATGGACGATCATTACAATCCTGTAGATACCATCCATGCCCTTGCCAGTCGCGATGGCTATCTGCCCGAAGGTTCGCCCCTCGATGGCCACGACTTCTATTTCTTCTCGCCCACACACTGGATAGCCTCCGCCTCATACGTAGAGCGCGAGGTAAACGGCAAGAAGCTCGCTGTGGCCTATCTGCAGGAGGTGGATAACGGCGAGGTGGTGTTCGACTGGTGGAGCACAGAACATCCTGAGATGATGCAGTGGGCCAGTTCAGCGTTCGACACCAGCTACGACTATGTGCATTTCAATAGTATCGACGTGTTGCCCGATGAAAATTGGCTCCTTTCCTTCCGTGCGCTCAGTACGATTGTCAAGGTAAAACACGGTGGTGATGGCGATATCCTTTGGTGGATTAACGGCGAGAAGCTGGATTCTATATCGAGTTTTTCAGGTCAGCATTATGCCCGTTATCACAAAGATTTCGACGGAGAGTATATCACAGTTTTCGACAATGGCAATGCCCGCAACCCAAGCGTAACCCGCGCCTTGCGTCTTTATATTAATAAAGAATTCGGGTACGTCGAAAAAAGTGAGAATCTGTTGGATAAAACCACTAGCCAACCTTACTTTACCCAGGCCTGCGGTGCTTTCCAGGATTTTGGCGATCAGGGTTTCGTCATGGGTTGGGGCTGGAGCACGGAGGATGGTAATTGTACGCGCCTCGTCAGCGAGTTCGATACCAATGGTCACGAGATCTTCCGCCTCGATCGCGATGACCCCGATGATCCCAACCCCATGTCGGTCAATCCCTCTTATCGCTGTGTAAAATGCCCCTAAAGAATTAAAATTAAGTTAGTTTAGATTATGGATGCAAAAAGAATATTAAAATATCTGCGGCAGTTGGCGAAGAACAATAACCGCACGTGGTTTCTGGAGCACAAACAGGAGTATGACGCCATTCGTGCCGATTTCGAGCAGGGAGTAGAACAGGCTATTCACCGCATCGTCACTTTCGACCCCTCAGTCATTCACCTGACGGTAAAGGACTGCACATATAGGTTTTATCGCGACACGCGATTCTCCAACGACAAATCACCTTATAAAAACCATCTTGGCGCCTATATCGCTGCTCATGGTAAGAAAGCGTTGCATGGCGGTTACTACCTGCATCTGGAACCCGGTCACTGTATGGTGGCTTGTGGCAATTATTGGTTGCCTACGAACATCCTTACATCCTGTCGTAACGAAATCATGGGCAACACAGACCAGTGGCTTCGCTGCGTCCAGAATCCTGAGTTCTTGAAGTATTTCGGCAATCCTGACCCCACCAGTTTCAAGACGCCTACCGATGTGTCCAGCTGGGACCAGCCACAGGGCTTTGGCCTTGAACGACTGAAGACCTGTCCTTCAGGTTTCCCTCGCGACTGGAAGTATGTGGAGTATCTGCGCATGAAAGACTACTGCTGCTGGCACCAGGTACCCGATGACTTTTTCCAGGGCGATAAATGGCTCGACGAGATAGAACCGATGTTCCGTGCCGCCAAACCCATGATGGACATGATGAACGCCGTCATTGACGACTACGAGTAAATAAAACCCTAAAAAAGCCACAAACACCAGTTTTCGCCCAAAAACCTGTCGCAATAAAACAAAAGCGAGGAACATTAATGCCCCTCGCTTCGTTCTCTCATACAACACACATTTCTTTAGATCTACATTGCGCCCATACAACTCGTTGCACTAAGCGCAGTAAGGATAGCAGTAGCCACGGAGGCGATAATCTGCACAATCCACTTAAAAGTTTCTTTCTTAGTCATAATCTTCTAGGTTTTAATGGTTAATAAAATCAAGCGTTCTTTGTGAACGTCTTCGAAGCGACTTCACTTGAAACTCCATTCAGAATGGCAATCGATTTCACGGTCGTGGTCTCGCTCAGGCCGAACTCCTCAGTATACATCGTGCTCTCAGCCGTAGGCGTGCTGCCGTCGAGGGTGTAGTAGATATCTGCGCCGTCAGGACCGCTCAAGCTCACCGTGGTCGAATCCGAGAACGAGGTCTTACCGCTGATCGTGGGGGCTGCCGGGGGTTCAGACTGAGAGCCGCCGTTCTGGTTGCCACCTTGCTCGCCGCTCTGCGAGCCACCGTTGTCGTCGCCTCCTGGGGTGTCACCACCACCATTGCCGTTCGAACCGTTTTCGTTGTCCTCGATATCACCGCTGTCGCCCGAGGTGACACGCTTCAGCACGTTGCCATCCTCATCGAGACAGGTAATCTGAATAGAGGTATTCTTCAACTCGTCCTTCACTTCCGTGTTAGGCGTAAAGATAATGCGGCGCACGGTAATCAATCCAGTCTTCACATCCTCCAGCTCAGCCACCGCCTTGCTTCGAACGCCGAAGCGCATCGTTCCCAGTCCGGGCAGTGGTACAGAGTGCCCCTCAGTAGCCCACGTGCGAATAACTTCGCCTGCGGCATCCCAAGCCGCCTTAATAACACCTGAGGAGATGCCGCTGTGGGTAGCAGCTTCCGCAAATACCTTCTTTTCTGTGAGCGAGGTGTAGAGTTCAGGACGCATCACGAACTTCTTTCCAGGATTCTTACCCAATTTTACTTCACGTCGCTGTGCAATTACTTTAATAGCCATTTCAATTAGTTTTTAAATAGTTTGTTAATAAAATTATTAATTCTCAATTGTCAATTCTCAATTCGGTTCGTCGGTACTATTAAGGATTGCAATTGCTACCATTAATGCGCGCAATTTCTAGATTTAATCCTCGCAATTTTTATCCTTAAAGACCGCCCGTCCGCTGTTTCAATTTGACGTTGCAAAGGTACGAATCTTTCATTGCGGTTCACGAATACTTCCCAAGAAAATTTGTGTTTTTCTGCGTATTTTTCTACCCCCTGGCGGTCATTTGGTCAAGGTCATTTGTCAAAATTGAAAACGGACTGTCAAAATCCGCCACTATAATATAAATATTTTATTTATATATAGTGAGCAATGACCGCGTTCCCGAAATCGAAAATGACCAAATGACCATGACCAAACGACCACGAAAGCTGCAAAACCATTATTTGATGTTATTCAGCAGTTCCGATGCAGGGGTCTCTTGCATTTTGATGTAGGCGAAGAGCTTTTTTCCTGCATCTTTGAGGCTGGCCCCAAAGAGATATACCACATCGTCAATGATCAGGAAGCGATCATGATTCCGCTGAGTTGTGATTATGCTAATTGGCGGATATTGCTGGTTATGTCGCTGTACATCAAGTTGTTGTTGCTGTGAGAGTTGGCGAGTGTAGATAGTGGCTGGTACATTGACGTCGCGCTTGCTTAGCATCGTAAGTGTAGATTCATCAATATAGTTATCGACTAAAACGATGGATTGTTTGGCCTGCTTGATGAGGTTGACAATCTGCACATAGGCATCAAAAATCTGGCCATCGAAAAAAATGCCTTCTACTGGGGGCAAGGATGAGCGGACGAAGAAATCAACTTTATTCTTCAGGTCTTTAATCTGTGAATCATAATTCAGGAACTTAGATTCCATTCTGTCTTCAAGCATTCTTATCTGTTGATTCAGCACATAACCGCGAATGATGTATTCCTTTAAGACGCGGTTTGCCCATTGACGAAATTTTGTACCTCTCTTAGATTTTACTCTGTATCCTACTGAAATAATGACGTCAAGATTGTAGAAATTTGTTTTGTATCTTTTCCCATCTTTGGCAGTTGTCAAGGATTCCTTGACTACTGAATTTTTGGTTAGCTCGTCTTCATTAAATATGTTATTAATGTGAAGACTAACATTCTGCTTGGTTGTTAGAAACAAATCTGCCATCTGCTGTTGTGTCAGCCAGACGGTATCATTCTCAACTCTTACTTCAAGCCTGATTGTTTCATCGGGTTGATACATGACGATTTCGCCTTTGTTTGATTCAATGTTGTTCATACCATCATTTTTAAGTTCAACAATATCAATATCAGGCGCAAAGATAAGCTTTTTTATTCATTCTTCCAAATTTTTCTGGTAAAATCTGAATTTATTCCGCATGCCCCAGAGGTGCCTGTCCCCATGACTGTCACATATTCGTCCAGACACATGTAATAAGATTCAATATTTGCCTTTATGTAGAATCGCATAGTAACAACATCAAGATTATTACTATGCGCTATTTCTATTCTTTGTGTCCTTCGGCGAGACCGAAAAAATGCTCCTCGGCTGCGACCTCGTCCTTGTCAATGCCGGGAATGTGGAACAAGAGGGGCTGGTGAGCAATTGCGAAAATGCCCACCATAGCCCAACTCAAATCTATGTAATGATGAATAGGTTCCATATCAGAAGCGACTCTTTACTTCATTACCGGCACCTTGTCCGCGATACTTGCCCTTGGCGGGATTGAAGTTATAACGCACAGTGAGTTCAAGGTTGCGAGTGTCGAGGCGCTTGTCAAGATAGATTTCGCGGATGTCGCTGTAGATGGTCGCTTTCTGGCGGATGCTGCCAAAGAGGTCGGTGCAGGCCAGTTTGACGGTAAGGCGGTCGTTCCAGAAGGCTTTGTAGAGGCTGATGTCGAACTGCCACGACTGTGCGAGGTGTATGTTCTCGGTATCGCCAGCCGAACGCCACGAGAAATCGGCATTGAGCCATGAGTCGAAGGGCAAGTTGATGGCATTATTGAAGTGAACGATGGTCATCGGGCTGTTCATCTTCTTGGTCTCGCCACGGTATTGCACTTCGAGGTTCTGCATCTGCGTGGCCACCATCAACTGCGGATGATACTTGCCGAAGGTGGGTGCAACCGATACCATCAGGGAAAGGTTGTCGTAGCCACGGGCATTGTCCTTACGCAGCAGGGCGATGGTCGGATCGTCCTTGTAGGATGAATAGGAGGTGATGATGTAGTCGTGAACGCGGGCATAGTCAATCATTCCCGTCAGCCATTTGTAATTGAGTGCCAGCGAGAGGTTGTCGCGGTACGACGGCTTCAAGTAGGGGTTGCCGCTCTCGTAAGTGTATCGGTTGATGTACTTGACGTTGCCGCTGAGTTGGCTGAATGCGGGGCGGTTAATGTTGCGTGAATACGAGAGCCGGGCACGCACGT